>Ga0209928_1000019_pt1 | contig 31321 bp, 20 predicted proteins | sample SalPonF2_B_D2_MG_FD_185727 | JGI IMG/M metagenome (GOLD analysis project Ga0209928, IMG submission 185727) | Salt pond soil microbial communities from South San Francisco under conditions of wetland restoration - Salt Pond MetaG SF2_B_D2_MG... ...
AGCTCCTGGCCGCCAAGACGGACGATGAAGTGTTCGGTATGCTGTTCCGCTTCTTCGTGCAGCGCAGCGGGCCGGTGTACGGCGTGGCGCTCGTCTGCGACAGCGAGGCGGAGCTGAAGATGATCGGCCGCTTCGGCGTGCCCACGCCGGACAGCGCCGCCTTCTGCGAACGGCTCACGGCGCCGCTGATCGACAAGATTCTCGCCGACCCCACCTGCCAGCTCCTGGACGCCGGGGAGGAGGCCGAGAGTTTCGACGAGTCGATCCGCAAGTACCTCGTGGGCCTCAGCGCGCTGACGGTGCCGCTGATCCCCACGCCCGGCGAAATGATCGGCCTGCTGGTGCTCTACCGCAAGGGCGAACAGCCGTTCACCGACGGCGATGTGGCGCTGGCGGAGTTGATCGGCGTGCCGACGGCCGTGGCCGTGCGACGCAACGACTGACACAGACTCCCGGCTGGGGATAAACTGGTGACGCAGGCGCGGCGGGCTTTCACGGGCCCGCCGCTTCGCTTGATTCACCGCGCCGGCGTTCGCTATGATGGTGTGGATGAACGGCAATGAGAGAATCCTCGCCACGGACCCGGCCGCGCTGGAGATTGTGCGCTACCCGGACCCGCGCCTTCGCGAGACCTGCGCCGAGTTGGCCGAGGTGGACGACGGCGTGCGCTCCCTGATCGAACGCATGTTCGAGCTCATGTTCACCAGCCAGGGCGTGGGGCTGGCCGCGCCGCAGGTGGGCGTCAGCGTGCGGCTGTTTGTCGCCTCGCCCACGTTCCAGCCGGACGACCGGCGCGTGTACATCAACCCGCGGATCATCCGCCTCGATGGCTCGCAGGACGGCGAGGAAGGCTGCCTGAGTTTCCCGAGCATCCACTGCAAGGTCAGGCGGGCGAACGTCGCGGTCATCCGGGCCGTCAACGAGCGCGGCGAGGGGTTCGAGGAAACCGGCGAGGAACTGACCGCCCGCATTTTCCAGCATGAAATCGACCACCTGGACGGCCGGCTGCTGGTCGACCGCATGGGCTCCGTGGCGAAGCTCGCCCACCGCCGAACGCTGAAGGACCTCGAGGCCTCGTTCGCGGGAGCGTAAGCCCTTTGCTGGTTCCGGATTGCGGATGGATGCCGCCGGTAGCCAGGGCCATGGGTCAATCGTCATTCGCAAATCGTCAATGGGAGTATTCTGTGCGAGCCATAGCCGCAATGCTGCTGTTGGCGTCACTCGGCGGAATCGCCTTGGCCTCCGAACGAGCCCCCACCGCTTCCCAGCCCGCCACTCGGCCGGCCGCCGCGTACCCGCGCATCGCCATGTTCTGGTCGGCCGCGGACTTCCGCGGCGAGCCGGACAAGCCGGACAAGTGGGCCAACCACGCCATGCACGACGTGATCGTCAGCGGGGCGTACCATTTGGGCTTCGTGTGGGAATGGCACAAGCACCACGCCATGGTCGAGAAGATGAAGACCCTGCAGGCCGTCAAGGGCCGGATGAACCTCGCGAAGATTCACAAGCTCAACCCCGCCGCCGTCGTCCTGATCGAGGTGTACTTCTTCGAGGAAGACGTGAAGGGCTACCCGCCGGACCACGAGTGGTGGCTGCGGGACGAGAAGGGCAACAAGCTCCGCTTCTGGCCGGGCACGTGGCGGTGCGACATCTCCAACGCCGACTACCAGGACCACGTCGCCCGGCGCATCGCCGAGGTGCACAAGGCCGCCGGGGGCGAGGCGGGCATCTTCCTGGATAACCTGCGCTTCGAGAAAGATTCGAAACGCGCGTGGGTCAGCCTGCTGACGAAGGTCCGCCGGCTGTGCGGCGACGAGATGCCGATCCTTGTCAACGCCGGCTGGGACAGCGACGATCTAGAGTGGATCACCCCGCTGGTCAACGGCATCCAGTACGAGGACGCCGTCAACCACTCCGGCAAGGAGGACCCGGAGGCGTTCTACAAGCGCATCGCCCAGTTCGAGGCGATGTGCCGCAAGCCGCATTGCAGCGTCAACGAGGTCTACGGCAAGCGGTCGGACGAAGCCGCCATGCGGCGGGAGTTCATCCGCACGCTGGCCTACACCAACATGGCCTTCCTCCACGCCGACAGCACGCACGGCCACAAGCACAAGTGGTTCGGGCTGTGGGATATCGACCTCGGCCTGCCCGCCGGCAAGCCGGCCGTGCCGGCCAGGGGCACGCTCGCACGCCGCGCGTTCGAAAAGGGCCTGGTTCTCTGGCTGCCGGCCAGCGCAAAGGCCGCCGAAACCGTCAAGCTCGACTCCGAGCACACCAACGCCGTCACCAGCAAGGCCATGACGGAAGTGAAGCTCCAGCCCGGCGAGGGCGCGGTGCTGGTGACGGGCAGACGAAGTGCGGCTCGAAACCGAATACTTCCTTGATGGTCTTTGCCTGGGCGGTCGAACCGGCCATCGCGACCACGGCCATCAGCAGCATCACAGCAGCGCGTCCTTGTCTCATTGCATGTTCCTTCATGGCCTGCAGGTTCCTATCCGTCTATGGGGCAAGGTCTTGGAGAGCACCCCCGGCTTCGGCCGCACGGAGATGGGCCGCGAGTGTCAGGCACTCGGCCTGGCCTACATCATCCGCATCCGCCCGGACGTATGGATCGATCATCCCGACTTCCGCGGCAAGCTGCTGGACCTGCCGGTCCGTCGCGGCACACAGCAGGTGCTCCACAACGTGGCCTACCGCAACGCCATGTAGGTCGTGGGAATCTCGCCGGAGGTCTTCTTGTGTCCTCGGTCGTCCGTGATGTAGAGATAACTGGACTTCATAGCCACGTCGATGCCACAATAGTTCATGAGCCATCTCCTGCTGTCTGCGGTAGCGGATTTTGAGGCGTCCCTGCGACGACCTCGTATGAAATCCTAAAGACTACCCGAGCCGGGGATGGCTCACTTCATAGCTTCTCCTTTCGCGTCATTGCCCAATGCCTTTATGCGCGCCGCGCGGTGTGCGCGGTCGATGGCTTGCCGAAGTCGCAGGACGGTCTGGTGGCGCCGGCGGCGCAGTTCGAGAAGGTCCAGCCCGCCCTGCCGGCGGATAAGTTCTACGAGCGAGGGGCCGGTGCGGCGAGAGGAGGCGTAGCGGCCGGCCGAAGCGGCCATGCCGGCTTCAAGAGCATCTCGGAGGTGTATGTGGCGTTCTCGCACCATCTGCCCATTCCCGCGCCGGTTTGCGGACCCAGCCGAAGAGCAGATGCGCTGCTGCCGCGGCCCGCGAAACCTGCGAGCCGCACCCAATTGTTGCCCACGTCCCGCATACCTGTTCGGCGGGATACCCCTCCTTCTCCAGAGATGGACATTCCAAAGAGGCGCTTAGCAAGCGCGTATGCCAAATACACACAACGAACATAAATGGCATCGGAAAGAGGTGTTATGGTTTTGGATAAAGGAAGGTATATCCCTTACTTTCGGGCCGTTTCCGGGCCGGATTCCGTGAAGAAATTCTTCAGAAATGCCGCCAGGTTCACCTCCTGGTTCGCCAGGCCGAGCTTCCGGCGGATGTGATGCCGGTGCGTGTGGACCGTCGCGGGGGAGATGTGCTCGACCTTCCCGATCTCCTTGGCCGAGAGCCCCCGGCGGATCAGGTGGCAGATGCGCAGTTCGGCGGGCGTGAGGGAGGCGAACTCCCGGCTGAGCCGCCCGGCCATGGGGGAGGTGATCTCCTCCAGCCCGTCGCGCAGCATCTGCACCAGCCGGTGCCGCTCCGGCGGCAGTTCCCGCTCCAGCCCCTGGAGCATGGGCATGAGGATCGTCTCCACGTTCTTCAACACGCCCTGCCGCACTTCTTCCTTCTCCCTCTCCACGCTGTTGATCAGTTCGCGCAGGGCGGCCACCTTGCGGGCCAGGTCCGCCTGCTGCTCCATCCGCTCGCGCGCGTGCCGCTGGGCCTCGTCGCGCACGGGCCAAGCCGTCACGTTGCAGGCCATCACGCTGCCGTCCGGGCGGCGGATATCGACCTCGCATTCGACGCGCGGGCGGCCCCGCAGCAGCAGCACCCTCGGGCAGTCGGCGCCATCGCAGAGCGTGCCGGGCAGCAGTTCGCTGCAGGGGGTGCCTTGGGGGATGGGGTGCGCCCGGCCGGCCATCTCCGCCAGGGCGCGGTTGGCGAATCGCAGAGAGCCGTCCATCGCCAGGATGCACAGCGGATGCGGCGAGCCCTCGAACACCTGCGTCAACTCCAGGAGGCCGGGGCGCTCGCCTTCATTCATAGCTCCAGGCCTCCCGTCGGCTCGTATCGGCCGGCCACGGAAACCGGCACGCGGCCGCCCAGCGCCGCGTGGTGGGCTTCGTGGGCCAGTTCCGGGCGGTTGTTGTCTTCGGACAAATGCCCGACGCACACCCACTGAAGCTCCCGGCCTTCCTCGGCCAGCAGCGCCGCGGATTCCTCGTTGGACAGGTGCCCGCCGTCACCGCGGATGCGGGACTTCAGAAACGCCGGGTACGGGCCGAATTGCAGCATGTGCGGGTCGTAGTTGCTCTCCACCAGCAGCCCGTGGACGCTCCGCACCGCGGCGCGAAGCTCCTCGAAGACGTGCCCCAGGTCCGTCATCACGCCCAGCCGCCGGCCGCGAGCCTCCACGATGAACGCCGCGCCGTCCACGCCGTCGTGGGGCGTGCGGAACGTCTCGACCGCCACCTCGCCAAACGCCAGCCGCTCGCCGGGGCGGAAGTGGCGTACGTCGCTCAGCGCCCCCAGCCCGCAATAGCGGTCCGCCGCCCGCAGCGTCGGCTCGCTGGCGTGGATCGGCAGCCCGTACTTGCGCTGGTACACGCCGGCGCAGCGGGTATGGTCGCGGTGGTCGTGGGAGAGGATCAGCGCGTCCACGCGGCGGATGTCCTGCCCGAAGGCCGCCAGCCGCCGCTCGGCCTGCACGCCGCTGATGCCGGCGTCGAACAGCAGCCGCACGCCGCACGCCTCCACGAAAAGGCAGTTGCCATTGCTGCCGGATTGAAGGGAAATAGCTATCATGTCGGTTGGTCCCGCCGCCGCGGGGCGTCGGCGATCATAGCTTCCCGCGGCCGCCGGTTCCATAGCTTGGGAATTTTGCGCATGGCCAAGGACGATTCTTCCCAACCCGCCGAGGCGAACGGCGCGGTGCTTTCTTTCGCGGCGACCGTCTCCGCGGCGCCCGGCGTGCCGCTGCTGCGGGATGTCCGCATCCATCTGCGCGCGGGGCGGATCGTCGGCGTGTCCGGGCCGTCCGGCTGCGGCAAGACCACGCTGCTGCGAGGCATCTGCGGCCTGGTGGACGCAGACGGCGCGGAAGTCCGCCTCCACGGCCAAACGCCGGACGAGCACGGCTGGCCCGTCTTTCGCCGCAAGGTGGTTCTGCTGAACCAGCGGCCGGTGCTCAGCGAGGCCACCGTGCGGGAGAACCTCGCCCGCCCGTTTTGCTACGCCACGGCCGCGGGGGCGTTTGACGAGAACGAGGCCGCCGACCTGCTGGACCGCCTGACCGTCGGCCGGCGACGACTGGACCAGGACGCCCACTCGCTGTCCGTCGGCCAGCAGCAGCGGGTGTGCCTCATCCGCGCCCTGCTCGTGCGGCCGGACGTGCTGCTGATGGACGAGCCCACCAGCGCCCTGGACGCCGACGCCGTGGGCGCCGTCGAGAGGGAAATCCGCCGCCGCGCGGCCGACGGGCTGGCCTGCCTGCTGGTGAGCCACGACCGCGCGCAGGTGGACCGCTGGTGCGACCGGTGGATCGACCTGCGCCCGCACATGACGGAGCACGCCCGCGCGGCCGGGGAGGAAGGGGCATGATCCTTCTGGCGGAGGTCATTCAACTGGACTGGTGGGACCTGTGCCTCTCGGCGGGCATGGTGCTGGTGGTGGGCGTGCTGAGCCTGCTGCTGCGGCTGGGGATCGAGAAGCGCCTGGCCGTGGCCTCGGTGCGGACGGTGGTGCAACTGCTGCTGATCGGCTACGTGCTGATGTGGGTGTTCCGGCATCACTGGTCCATCGCCCCGCTGGCGGTGGTGATGGTGCTGGTGGCCGGCTACGACGCGGTCAAGCGCTCCGGGCGGGCGTTCGCCGGCATGTACTGGCTGGCGCTGCTGAGCCTGATCGCCAGCGCATTTCTCACGACGATCTTTGTCACGGGGGTGATCGTCTCCGCCCGGCCGTGGTACCTGCCGCAGTACTTCGTGCCGCTGCTGGGGATGGTGCTCGGCAACAGCATGACGGGCATCTCTTTGTGCATGGACCATCTGCTGGAACATCTTTCGGCGCGACGGGCGGAAGTGGAGGTGGAGCTGGCCCTGGGCGCCACCCGCTGGGAGGCCGCCCGCCAGCCGCTCCAGCAGGCGGTGCGGCGCGGGCTGATTCCGCTGATCAACCGGATGATGGTGACGGGCATCGTCTCGCTGCCAGGGATGATGTCCGGGCAGATTCTCTCCGGGGAAGACCCCAACAACGCCGTGCGCTACCAGGTGATGGTGATGTTCATGATCGCCGCGGCCACGGCGCTGGGAAGCATTTCCGTGGCGCTGCTGGTGTGCCGGCGGCTGTTCAACCGCCGCCACCAGCTCCGCGCGGACCTGCTCACCAAGCGCACGTAGCGCCGGGGCGTCATTGACTTCGCCCGGCCGGGCCCCTAAAGAAGGATTGTCCGCAAGTAGAGCGACCTATCATGCCCGTAACCGTTCGTGACATCGCGGAGGCCAGCGGCGTGTCCGTGCCGGCCGTGTACCAGGCCCTCAACGAGACCGGCCGCCTCCGGCCCGAGACGCGCAAGCGCATCCTCGCCGCGACTCGGAAACTGGGCTACCGCCCCAACGCCTCCGCCCGCAGCATGGCCACGGGCCGCTTCGGATGCGCGGCGCTGCTGCTGTCTACCGAAGCCGGGCGAAGCACGCTGCACGTGGACACCTTGCTGGGGATTCATGACGAGTTGCGCAAGTCCGAGATGAACCTCCTGGTCAGCCGTCTGCCGGACACCGAGTTGACCGGGGAGGGGCTGATTCCGCGCATCCTGCGAGAGTGGATGGCCGACGGCCTGCTGGTGAACTACACGAACCACATCCCCCAGGAGATGATCGACGCGATCCACGAGCACGCCATTCCCACCGTCTGGCTGAACACCAAGCGCGAGCTGAACTGCGTGCGCCCGGACGACGCCGGCGCCGCCCAGGCCGCCACGCAACGCCTGCTGGCCCTCGGCCACCGGCGCGTGGCGTACGTGGACTTCACCTGGGGCCATGAGGACATCGCCGAAGCACACTACAGCATCGTGGACCGCCAGGCCGGCTACAAGCAGGCCATGCGCGCCGCGGGCCTGCCGCCGCGCGTCGTTCGTCCGGAGTATCGCATCTCCGCCTCCGCGCGCCTCGACGCGGCGCGGGAATTCCTCCAGAAAGACGAGCGGCCGACGGCGGTGGTCACTTACAGCCCCGGCATCAGCGCGCCGCTGATGAAGGCCTGCGAGCAGATTGGCCTCCGCGTGCCCGGGGACCTGTCGGTCGTGGACTTTGGCGACCACGTCGTGCGCTACGCCATGCAGCCGCTGGAGACGATGATCGTCCCGTACGCGGCCATGGGCCGCGAGGCGGCCCGCATGCTGCTGGAGCGCATCGAGACGCCCGGCAAGGCCCTGCCGGCGCGCACGGTCTGCTTCGAATTCAAGGAAGGCCGCTCCGTCGCCCCGCCCCCATAAACCGCGGCGGCGCGACTCCGGAAAGTCACGCCGCCGCCAATTGCCTCGTCCGTGCCGGGGGTCACGCCTTGGCGGGCAGTTCCCGCGGCTGATCTTCGTGGTACTCGTAGAACGTCTCGTAGTTCTTCCGCAGGTAGCCGCCGGCCGTCACGCGGACGGCGTTGAGCGTCACGCCGATGATGTGGGCGCCCACGCGGTCGAAGATGCCCTTCGTCCGCTGCACGATCCCGTGCGTGTTGGCGCCGGCCCGCACCACCAGCATCACGCCGTCGATCAGCGTGCTCAGAACGGAGGAGTCCGTCACCACCAGCGCCGGGGCGCCGTCGATGATCACCTGGTCGTACTCCTGGCCCATCTCGTCAAGAATCTTCCGCATTTCCTCGGAGCCCAGCAGGTCCGCCGGGTTCGGCGGCAGCGGTCCGGAGGCCATCACGCACAGGTTCGGGGAAACCTCCACCACCTGCTTCTGCCAGGTGGCCTGGCCGACCAGCGCGCTGGACAGCCCGCCCTCGCTGCACTGGGGGAACAGGCGGCGGATCATCGGCTGGCGGAAGTTGGCGTCCACCACCAGCACCTTCCGCCCGCCCTGGGCGATCGACGCGGCGAGGTTCACCGCCACGGTGGTCCGCCCGTCTTCCGGCATGGCGCTGGTGACCAGCAGCGTTTTGCGCCCCTCGGCCGGGCCGGAGAACAACAGGCACGTGCGCACCTGGCGGAACGCCTCGCCGATCATCGTGGCGGGGTTGGTCAGCACGGCCAGCCGCAGGTCCTCGAACTCGTCCTCCAAATCGTCGGCGTGCGGGATCATGCCCAGAAGCGGCAGGTCCACCCGGCGGGAAATGTCGGAGGGGTTCTTGATGGACGTGTCCACCAGCTCCAGCAGGAACGCCAGGCCCACGCCCACCACAAGGCCCAGCAGCACGCCCACGGGGATCATCACCTTCCACTTCGGCCAGGAGGGCTCTCGCGGAGGCGTCGCCCGGGCCTGGATGAACACCTGGGCCTGCGTGCCGCCTTCCTGGATACGCAGCTCCAGCAGCCGGCCCTGCACCCGCTTGAGGTTTTCGCTGACCGTGGTGATCTGCGTTTCGATGTTCTCCAGGCGGGAGCGCCGCTCCTGCAGGTCGCTTACTTCGTTGCGGATCGCGTCGAACTGGCGCTGCATGTCCAGCAGTTGCGCGCTCTGCGCAGCCACAAAGCCTTCCCGCTGTGTCGCCTGCGTGGCGATGATCTCTTCGATGACGCGCTTCTCCCGCGCCTCCAACTGCGCCGAGACGCTCGCCAGCGAGTTCTCCAGATCCTTCACGCGGCGATGCACCGGGCCGTATTTCTTCCGCGCGGACTCCAGGGCGATCTCCAGATTCTGCTTCTGGCCTTGGAGATTGTTCAGAATCGGGTCCTGCATCTCCGGGCGGACCATCCTGGCGAACTCGCCCGAGGCGACCTGCTCGCGGAAGAGCCGCAGGTCTTCCTCCGCGCGGGCTTTCTCGCTGCGCATCGTCGTCAGGTTCGTCACATAGCTCTGAAGCTGGAACCGCATCACGGCTTCCTTTTCCCGCAGGCCCGGAATCGAGCCGGTGCGGCCTTCCTTGGCCTTGCTGTCCTGCAGGCCGCGGAGGCGCTCCTCCAGAACGGCCTCCTGCTTGCGGAGGTCGTCGATCTCGGAGCGGACGTCCTGCTTGGCGACCTGCATCCGGTCTTCCACGTATGTCGACAGCAGAACATTGGCGATCGTGGCGGATTCCACCGCGTCGCGGCTGGTGAAAGAAATCCCCACGGTGGTGCCGTTGGCGCTGGGCACGGCCGACACGTCGTCCCGCAGCCGGTCCACCGCGGTGTCCGGGTCTTTACGGAACCAGTTGGTCTGCCGCACTTCATCATTGCGGGCCACGGTCTGGAGCACCTGCTCGGTCTTCACCAGCAGGGCGCTGTCGGCCAGCAGGCGGTCCATCACGTCGCGGTTGACACTGACGGCCGAACGCCACACATCCCCCTGCGGCGGGTTGACGCCCAGCAGCCCGCGGGCCGTGTAGAGCGGCGCGTAGCTGCCCCACAGCACCGTCGCCACGATCGACGCGGCCACGCAGACCAGCAGGCACACGAGGATCAGCCAGACCCGCCTGCGCAGAATGCCCATCACGTCGCGCCCGGTCAGTCCGCCGGCCGCCTGCGGCCCCGCCGGGCGGGGCATCGCCGTGGCGGGACGTACGATATGGGGAACCTGGTCCCGCGTCGGTATGACGCTCATATTCTTGCTCCTTCACCACCGGCCTTCGCCGTGTGGGCTACAACTCCTTGAGCGCGTCTTGCAGTTTCTTGTACAGCGGATCGGCCGGCTTGTCACGGACCATCTCCAGCCCGCGGCGCAGCCACTTTTCGGCCTCGGCCTTCTGGTCTTGCTGCATCAGAACCCAACCCAGATGATAGCAGTTCGCCGCCATCGGCTCCAGCTGGACGGACTGCTGGAGCACCTTCCGGGCCTCGTCCCACCGCGACGGTTCGGACCGCGCCAATTGGGCCAGCGTCCAGCCGTAGGTGTCCAGCAAATTGGCGTCCTTCGGACGCAGTTTCACCGCGCGCTCGGCGTATTGCAGCCCTTCCCGCGGACGGTTGGTCTCATTGGTGTACAGGTACGCCAGGTTGTTCAGCGCGTGCAGGTCTTCCGGCTCCTGGGCCAGAACCTGCTTGTAAGACTCCTCGGCCGCGGCGTAGTCCCGCAGGCGGTACTGCGCCATGCCCAGGCGCCGGTAGATGCCCGTCCGCGCCGCATCCGTCGGCGCCAGCCGCGGAAGCGCCTCCATCATCGGCAGGCCCTCTTTCAGCACGGCGTCGTCTTCGTTCTGGAGATACAGATCGGCCAGGGCGAGTTGGGCCCTCCAGTCTCTCGGGCGGTGCTTCTCGATCCACTGGCGGCCGAGTTGGATGGCCTCGGTCAGGCCGAAGGCCGCCTGCATCTCCCGCAGCACCAGCGGCGCGGGCGCTTCGCCCTTACTCAGGGCCGTCTCGAAGAGGGCCTTGGCCTGGGCAGCCTTGTCCAGGCCGGCCAGGGCCCGGCCCCGCATTACCTCCACCAGGCCGGTCAGCCGCGGCGCGTCCTGGTCATACCGGTCGCACTCGGCGAGGGCCTTGTCGTAGCGGCCCTGCCTGCACAGCGCCGTGAGGTGCGCTTCGGCCACGCCGACCGACTGCGGCGCCAGCCGCCGGGCCGTTTCGAGGGCCTCCAACTCCCGGGCCGCCTCGCCGCGCTGCCGCCACATCGCCGCCTCCAGCAGCCACAAGTCGGCCTGCTCCGGCAGGGCCTTCTGCTTCTGATTCAGCAGGTCGCTCAGGCGGCGCCAGTCTTTCTGGTCTGTATAGACACTCGCCAGACGCCCGATCGCCTCCAGGTTCCGCGGCTCGCGCCGCAGAACGTCCAGCAGCGTCCGCTCCGCGTCGCCCAGGCGGCCCATCTGCCGCTCGAGGTCCGCCAGACGCAGCGCGTCGACCGTCCGCTCACCGAGGCGCACCGCGGTCGCCAGGTCGTCGCGGGCGGAAGACAGGCCGCCCTGCTGGCGATACACCATGGACCGCGCCAACAGACCGGCGACGTAACGCGGATTCTCGCGAAGGGCCGAGGTGAGCAACTGCTCGGCCTTGCGGAAGTCGCGGCGCTCGGCCGCCAGCAGCCCGGCCAGGCGGAGTGTCTCCGGCTGGGTGGGCTCGGCCACGGATACCGGCCGCAGCGCCGTTTCCGCGGCGTCCAGGTCTCCCGCTTGCAGGTGGTACTCCACCAGGCGCCGCCGGGCGTGCAGGTCGTCCTGCTTGAGCGCCACGTAGCCGCTCAACGCCCCGGCCGCCTCTTTCCATCGCCCCATTCGCGCCAGCAGCGTGGCCATTCCCTCGTGCGGACGCGGGTCGCGCGGGTCGGCGTCGATGGCCTTCCGCATCATCGCCATCGCCTGCTCGCCCTGGTTCACCGTCGAAAGGAACTCGGAGTACAGGATGTACGCGGCCACCTTGTCTTCCGTCTTCTTCAGCAAGTCGGACAGCACCTGGTCGGCCTTGGCGCTCTGGTTCGTGCGGGCGTAGTAGCCCACCAGAAGCGACGCGGCCCCGGCCTTCTGCGCCGCGTTGTCGTACACGTGGCGATACACATCCTCGGCCAGGGCGTTGCCCTGCTCCTCGTAGAGACGGGCCAACTGCACCGCGTTGGGCAGGTCGGACGGGTCGGAACGGTAGACATCCTCCCGCATGCGAATGATCCGGGCGATCTTCGCCGGGTCCTCGTCGCGAAGGGCCCGCTCCTGCTCGATGACCAACTGCCGCTTCTGGATGTAGGGATCCCGCGAGTTGAGGTTGTACGCCCGCTCCACCAGTTCGTTCTGCTCGGCCGTCTTGCCCTGGGCCTCGCGAACGCGGGCCATGCCCACCACGGCCGGCAGATAGCCGGGGTCGCTGGCGAGCATCGCGTCGTAGACCTGCTCGGCCCGCTCCACGTCGCCCTTCTCGTCGCGAGACAGGTAGCACAAGCCGAGCCGCGTCAGCACGCCGCGGTCGCCGGGCTTCTCGGATCGCATCGCCTCCAGCAGGGCGATCGCGTCGGCCCACTGCCGGCGAGCCATCGCCAATTGAGAGCGCAGCAGCCGCCCGCCGGCGCCGTCGATGTCCGCTTCCGCCCCGACCTCGACGAGCCGCTCGGCCTCCGTCCAGTCCTCGGCCGCCACGGCCATGCGGATTTGCCGCTCCAACACGCGCGGATCGCGCGGGTCCGTGGCCGCCGCCTTGGCGATGAGTTCTTTGTACTGCTCGCCGCGGCCGAACTGGAGGTGCAGGTCCGCCTTGCGAAGCAGCTTGTCCAACTCGCCGCCGTCGCCTTGGTCCACCTGCTCCAGCATCATCGCCAGCCGCTTGTCCGGGTCGGTCTCATTGAGCAGCTTGAGCTGGAATTCCAGGGCTTCCTTGCGGTCCGGCAGGTCCTGCATGGCCTTGCGCAGCAGAGATTCGGCGCGGTCCTTCTGGCCCGTCCGCAGGTACAGGTTCGCCAGCGTGGTCAGCACGTCGAGGCTCTTGGGCGCCTTGGCGTGCAGCGTCTCGGCCAGCGCGACGGCCTGTTGCCCCTCGCCCTCGCGGGCCAGCCGGGCCACCCGCTCCAGGTACGTCCGCAGCACGGCCGGCGTGAGGGCCATGCCTTCCGGCACCTCCGTCGCGTCACCGGAGACCGACCGCAGCAGCCGCTTGAGGGTCTGGGCTTCCTGGTTGGACGGGTCGATCCGCAGGGCGCGGTCCACCGCGGCCTCGGCCCGCGCGAAGCGGCGGTACTGCCACTCGAGTTTGGCCTTCATGAGCCACGCCAGGGAATTGCCGCCCTGGCCGGGGGTCTGGAGGATCTCGTCGATGATCTTCTCGGCGTCGCCCGGCCGGGGGGGGCGGGCCCGCAGGTACAGGTTCACCAGCAGGTTGGCCGTCTCCGCGTCCAGCCGGCCGAACTTCTCCCGGGCGGCCTCCAGGTGGGTCAAGGCCGCTTCGGTGTCGCCGTCAGCGAGGGCCAGGCGGCCGCGGATCTTCTCCACCTGGTGCGAGCCCGGCCGCAGGCCCTCCAGGGCCTTCAGGCAAGTGCGGGCCTCGGCAAGCAGCCGGGCCTTCTGCTCCGGCTTCTCGGCGTCGGCGGCCAGGTCCAGCAGGTGCCCGGCCAGCATGTAGTTCAGGTCCGCCCGGGCGGCCACCAGCCGTTGCGATTCCATGGCGGCCGGCTGTGTGGCGGTGGCCAGGTTCGCCAGGCGGCGATCGATCACCTCCAGGCCCTTGCGGATCACCGCCGCCGCCTCCTGCGGCTCCTTGCGGATGCGGTAGATGCGGGCCATCTGATGGTAGACGCGCACGTCGGTCTCGTCGACCGCCTGGGCGGCCTTCAGTGCGTCCAGCGCCGCGTCGTATTCCTTGGCCCGCAGGTGGTGCTCGGCCAGGGCCAACTGGCCGATGGGGTTGTCCGGGGCAGAGGCGATGGCCTGGCGGAGTTGGGCCAGGGCGTCTTGCGGCTTGTCCTGGCGCTGCAGCAGCCCGGCATACGCCACGTGCAGTTCCGGGCTGGCGGGGTTGGCCATGATCGCCTGCTGGAAGACCTTTTCCGCGTCGTCGGCGCGGTTGATCGGTCTGGAGGCCAAAAACTGCGCCAACTCCACCCAGTAGGCGGTGCGGTCCGGGGCCAGCTCCACGGCCTTGCGCAGGTCGGCGATGGCCCGGTCGATGTTGTCTTTGGTGGGGTTGGCCAGGGCCTTGCGGGAGCGGCTCCAGCCGCGGCGGAAGACCGTCAGGTGTCGCTGCGGCTCCAATTCCAGCAGGCGGTCCGCTTCTTCGATGTACGGATCGTAGCTGCCGTGCCTCAGGGCGTACGGCCAGAGCAATTCCTCCAGCAGCGCCTGGGCCTCCACGTTCCGCGGGTCGCGCCGGAGGGCCTCCCGCAGCAGCGACATGGCGTTGCCGAGGCACTCCTGCCGCTGGGTGGTGCTGAGGGATTCGTCCTTCTGCATCCGGTCCAGTTGGAACCGCGCGAAGCGGAGGCTGTACTGCGCCTCCTTGGACGCGCCACGGGCGATGGCGAAGAGGCGCTCGGCCTGCTTCCAGTCTCCTTCCGCCTGGGCCTTCTCGGCACGTTCGGCATGGGCGACCGGGTCCTTGGGCAGCATCCGCACCACCACCGCCACGCCCCCCAGCGCCAACACGCCGCCCAGGACGATCAAGAGGATCAGAATCTTCTTGTTCAGCTTCTTCTTCCGTTTTGCCATATCCGCCGGCTCCGGATTCTGTCTATCTGCGGGCTACTTGCCCTTGGACTGGGTTTCTTCGTGCAGGCGCGCCATGTCCTCGGCCCGGGGCAACTGGGCCAGAATGCTCGGCAGCGCGCTGCGCATGAACTCCGCCGCCGCCTCGTCCGCCCTCTGCACCTCGCCCTCCCGCACCTGGTGGAGCGGGGCGAACTGGATCTTGGCGAAATAACTGTACTTGCCGTACTTGCCCCCGAAGATGCTCGACAGGCTCGCCCGGATATTCATCCAGTTCGACTCCGGCTCGCCGTCGAGGCTGAAGATGTGGTACTGCACGTACTGCTGCACGGAGATGCCGTCCCGGCCGGGCTGCTCGAAGCGCGTCCGCTCGAAGACCAGCGGCTTTTCCCACTCCGGCGGCACGTGCATCGGCTGCGGGAAGGTCACTTCCGTCGGCCGGCCGATCAACGAGCCGCCGCCGGCGAGGATGCATCGCTCGCCGATGTGCGGCACGAGGTCCGCCGTGCCCGTGTAGTAGGTGATATCCAGCCGCCAGTAGGAGAACGGCTCGTTCGGGCGGGTGGTGTCCCGGTAGGTCCGCATGACGTACCAGTTGCTGCGCCGGTTCTCCACGCGGCTCTTGTCCAGCGGCGTGCCGGTGCCGAGCGTCTCGCGCATCTCCTCTTCCAGAATCTGCTCGCTGCCGGGCGCCATCTCGAAGCGGCCCAGCCGCTCGGGGAGCGTCTCCAGGTTGAACGTTTCCGGGTTGACCCGCACGTGGGGCGGCCAGGGGACCGGCTCCTTGTCCAGAATCAGCCCCAGCTTCGCCACCACCACGTCCCACGAGGCCGCGGAGACGATGAGAATGGCCGCCGCGATCGCGAAGTGCGTCATGCCGCGGTCCCAGCGGAAGCCGGACGTCGCGTTGGGCCGATTCGCGTTCATGCCGAGGCCCCTTCCGTCTCCGGCGCCGGCGTCGCTGGCCGCTCCTGCGGCTCGCTCGCGGCGGACGGCTCGATTTCGTCGTCGTCTTCGTCGTGGTACAGGGCGTTGAGCAGGGCGTTGATGCCCAGCAGCATCAGCAGGGCCGGGGCGAGCATCAGCAGGCCCATGAACGTGTGCATGAAGTCCTGCCCCCACTCCGGCTTGTCGATGACGTACATCGTGCACGTACCGGCCACGCGGATCACGTTGCATAGAATCGCCACCGGGACGGTGGAGACCACCAGGATCGCCCGGTGCCACAGCGGGCGGTCCTCGATGTAGGCCAGGCCGATGCCGATGGCCAGGTACGCCATGAGCGACCGCACCCCGCTGCACGCCTCGGCGACGGTCAGTTCGTACGGTCCGGCCACGCCCAGGGTCTGGTTGATGCCGGAGACGGACCACACGAAGAGCTTGCTGGCGGCCGACTCGATGCGCACGCCGGCGGCCTGGAGGATGACCGTGGACATCTTGGCCGCGAAGTTCTGAAGCGGCACGGAGATGCGCTCATACAGCAGCCCCGGCAGCGGCATCGCCAGCCCCAGGTAGCAGATCGGCAGCCACGCATAGCGCAGCACGCGCCAGCCGGCCAGGTACAGCGTGAGGCCCATAATCAGCGGGATCATCGACAACTGCTGCGCCCACCGGACGCGCAGGCTGAACACCGTGTAGACCATGAACAGGATCGACAGAACCGTCAGCGCCAGCCCCCACAGGCTCACGCGCCGCCGGGCGGAGAGCAGCTCCTCCCGCCGCACGTAGAGCAGGTACAGGCTGAACAGAGGAATGAGGAACCCGTGAGACCAGTTCGGGTCCCACCGCCATCGACTGACCAGCGGCGGCAGTTGCCAGTAATTCAGCCACACCAGCAGCCCGGCCAAAACGAAGACCTTCAGCAACGCCAGCGGCGGCAGGGCCTCGCGCAGAGACACACCGGGCGACTCGGAAACCAGATCCGCAAGGCGGCCCTCCGTTGGCTTTCGCGAATCGTGCGTTGGCTGTGGCGTACTCGTCATAACCTCACGTGCGGCGGCCGACCTACCATCGCGTGAACCGCCGGTGCGTCGGCGTGACGAACAGCGGGTCCGCGAAGTTGCGGTCGTAGATGAAGCCGAAGCCGTACGTCATGCGGAAGGCATTGCGAACCACCGCCATGAAGGACGACCCGGCGCTCGTGCCGACCAGGATCACGTCGTCCGGTTTCAGCAGGAGGTCGGGCTCCGTTCCCATCGTAATCGCTTCCAGGTTCAGCGGGATGGCCTGCTCCTGGTTCTGGCCGATGCGGCGCACCAGAACGGCGTTCTCCGGCCAGGCGATCGGGTTGAACCCGCCGGCCGCCGTGAGGGCCTGCTTGACCGTAATCCGCCGGCCCGTCAGGGAATACACGCCCGGACGATTGACCTCGCCGGCCACGTAAAACTCGCCCACCTCCAACGTCGGCACATACACAACGTCGTTATCTCGGACTACTACGTTCATCCGCGGGTCGCCGTTCTGCAGCGCCTTCAACTTTATGGCGATAATCTCCGACGCTTCGTCGGCCATGGCCTGCTTCCACCCGAACGGGTCCTCCGCGGACGCGTCGGCCGGCGATTCGCCCCCGGAGGGGGCCCAGTCCGTCGGCCCGCTGGGCCGCACGCGCGGCGCGCCTTCGCCGGACGGCCGCGTGGCGGGCGCCGCCTCCTGGGCCACGCGGATCCACCGTCCGTTGGTGTAGACCCACTTGTAGCTGCGGCCGGTGACGGAGGTTTCCACGTCCTCGGCCGTGGTGGACCGGCTGACCGGCGCCGCGCCCAGGTCCGTCAGTCGCGGAGAAGCCGTCGGCTTCAGCGGCGCGCGGAGATCTTTCAGCGTGTCGTCCATCAGGCCGTCATCCGGCGCGGCGGGTTGCTCGTCTTGCGGGGCGGTGCTCGGGGCCGGTTCCGTCGAAGGCGCGGCCGGGGCGTCGTTGGCCAGCCCGCGCAGCTCTTGCAGGGCGCTGTCCAGGTCCGGGGCGGGGGGGGGCTCTTCGTGGCCGGGCGGAACCACCATCTCCGGCAGGTCGCCGATGGGCGGCTTGGGCAGAGAACTCTCCTGCACCTTGCGGACCGGCGGATTCTGGCGGATGACGTAGATGTACTCGATGTTCGCCTGCGTCACGCCGCCCGGCATGGCCAGGGCCTGCAGCAGGCGGAAGTCTTTCCGCGGAATCTGGTACGTGCCCGGCCGAGCGATGGCGCCCAGCACGCTGAAGGTGTTCTGCCGGCGGGCCGTCACCGTGACCGACACCGTGGGGTCTCGCAGCACGTCCGGGCTGTAGGCCTGCTTGATGGCGTCCTTAAGCTGCTCTTTGTTGAACCCTTCGGCCTTGATGCGCTCGGTCAGCAGCGGCAGATCGATGAACCCGCTGTCGGACACTTCCCGACGCAGGACGGTCTCCAGGCCTTCGGCGAACAAATCCAGAATGGAGATGTCCAGGATGTCCGTGGGGCCGATGACGTAGTCTTCGTCGGAGTATTCGAGGTCCTTGGGGGCCGGGAACTTGGCGTTCGGCAGCAGTTCCTGCGTCTGGCCCTGGTCCAGGAGCGTGGTGGCGCTGAGAATGGGGCTGACGACGGGCCGGTCCGGGCGGCGGACGGTCTTGTCCGGGCTGAGGAACCTCCACTGGTCCGTCTTCAGCACGTCGCAGCCGTTCAGCAGCAACACGCCGACCAATAGAATCGTCCAAGCCAATGAAAAGTGTTTCGCTTTCACTGCCAGTCCTTCCTGAACGACGGGCCGCCCCTCGTCACACGCTAACTCCATTGACAGGGGTCCAGACACGTCTCTTCCTTGTCCATTGCGGCAGCCCCCGCCCGAACGTGCGCTCCGCCGGGGCCCCTGGCCCCTGAAGCGCGCAAATCCGCCGCCGGTAAAGGTCGATGCAAGCCTTCCGTGTCCCGCAAACCCTAGCATTGTTCTGGGTGGCAGTTCCCTTGTCAAGCGAAACAAACGGAGCGGAACCCCGCGCGCAACCGCGGCGGCGAAGCAGTTTACGTTATCGGTCATCCCGCCCGGCACGTTGACAAAATGCCGGCCGCCACGGGCCGCAATGGCCCCGCACCGTTGCCTACGAACGCCGCGGGCGGATGGATCGCGCCGCCAGAGCTACTTTGCCGGAAGAATCGACTGCCGGCCGGTCACCTCGATGAGGCGCGGGCGGTCCACCAGGCCGGGCGTCTCAAAGAGAACCGAGCCGTCCGCCAGCCGCGCCGCCTGCCGCACCGGCCGGCCCGCCACGTGCACACGCACCGGGCCGTCCCAGTTGCCGGCCACCCGAAATACCGGCCGCACAATGCCTTGCGATGGCGGCAGGAACTCGAAGCGGCACGTGCCCGCCTTCGACGCCAGGAAGTAACACCCCTGCGATTCATCAAAGCGGTCCCGGTTGGCGTCGCCCTCGGCGTACGCATCTTCCAGCCCGATCCGCGGCCGCACGCTCGCCGGCCGGCTGAACTCCTCTCCGCGGCCCCAGTCTTCCTGCTCGCCGAGAACGCGGCGGTAGGACCACGTCCACACCGGCCCGCGGCCGCTGCTGTCGTTGACGCTCCGCGTCAGGCCGTACTTCGCCCAGGCCGGGCGCCCGCCGGGGGTGAGAACCACCGCGGCGATATCCTCCCCGCCGGCATTGTTCAGCAGCACGTGCGTCACCCAACTCCCGTCTCCGTAAAACGTGTGCTCCCAGGCGACGCGCCGCACCGCCATCGAGGCCCATTCCCCCGCGCGCGTGGGAAAGTACCACGTGTTGGCGATGCGAAGGCGAACGGCGTTGGCCTCCAGCACCTCCACACGCCCCACGCGGCGCGGGCCCAGCGCCTCCAGCGGGTCCGGGCGGGCGGCGCGGCCCATCTGCTCGACGGAGCGGAACACGGACAACTCCGCCTGGTCGGCCGCCAGCCGCCACAGGCCGTCGGGGCTTTGGCTTATCTCGACCGGCCGGCGGCGGGTGGGCAGCGTGAGCGTGTAATCCAGGCCGCTCTTGCGGAGCGCCATCCCTTCCGGCAGGCCCGCAATCTCCCGCCGGTTGTCGATGAGCATCACGTCGTCCAGGTTAAAGAACACCGGCCCGGCCGCCTCGGCGAAGGCCAGCCGGATGGCTCGGACCTTCCGGGCGTTGAACCCGTCGAGTTCCTTGAGCCGCTGGATGTCGATCAGCACGGTGTTCCAGCCGGGCTGCACCAGTGTGCGGTGAGATGTCCAGGACGCCTCGTCGGTGGCCAGCGTGATCTGCAGGTCGTCGCGCAGGGCGTCGATCTGCAGGGCCAGCGAAAGCAGCGTGAAGTCGCGCACGTCGTGCAAGCCGCCGAGGTGGAACACCAACTCCGCCCCCGCCTCCAGGGCGACTTCCATCGAAGCGATGCCCGTGCGCGACACGAGCGGCGCGTAGGCGAGGCTGCCCCGCGTGGGCGGGTCGATGGCGAACGCCTCGACCTGCTTGCGGCCGTCGGGGCGGTCCGGAGCGTCCTCGAAGTCCACCAGCGAAAGGAACAGCCCCGTGACCGTCTCCGGGTAGGCCCGCGCCTGCTGAACGGGCAGCGGGTCCGGGCGCGGCGTGAGGTCCGGCCTCGGCTCGGGGGCCGGGCCCGGCGCACCGCGACCCTGCCCGAGCCAGTCACATCCGCCGCCGGCGGCCAGGGCGGCCACGGCGGCGGCCAGGATGGCGGCGCGTACGGACATGTCCATAAGCGCTCGGCGGCGCCCGTAGACCCCGCCGAGCGATACCCTTCGCGTTACTTGCCGGCCACCGGCTCGGTGGGCGCCTCGGCCTTGACCACCTTCTGCACCAGGGCCTTCTTCAGGCCCATCAGCATCGGGCTGGCGACGGCCACCGACGAGTACGTGCCGAACAGGATGCCCACCAGCAGCGCGTAACTGAAGGCGTGGATGCCCTGCCCGCCGAACACGTACATGATGATCACGACGATCAACGTGGTGATCGACGTAAGCAACGTGCGGGCCAGCGACTGGTTGATCGACAGGTTGATCACCTGTCCGGTGATGGTCGTCAGCTTGCCGCGGTTCTCGCGGATGCGGTCGAAGATGACGATCGTGTCGTTGACGGAGTAGCCGATCACCGTCAGGAAGGCGGCGACCATGGCCAGGTCGATCTTGAACGATTCGATCCCCAGCGCCCGGCCGATCAGCGTGCTGTGCAGCCAGGCGCTGGCGGCCACCAGCCCCACGACGATCAGCACGTCGTGCACCAGGCACACCACCGCCGCCAGGCCCCACGTCAGCGAGCCGAACCGCAGCCACAGGTACAGCACGATCGCCGCGCAGCTCAGCAGCACCGCCAGAATGGCGCGGTCGGTGGCCTTGCCGGCGATGGCCGGGTCGAAGACGGTGGCCACCATCGACTCGCCCTGCTCCAGCGACTCGCGGATCAACTCCAACTCGCTGGCGGCGAAGGCGTCCCAGGCGTCCGGGTCTTCCACCATGCCCCGTTCCGACGGGCTGACGACGATGGCGAACGAGGAGAACGCGCCCCGCTCGGCCGGCGTCAGCGGGATCACCGCGGTGGGGTTCTGCTGGCCCTCGAAGTCCGGCTGGAGCCGCATGTCCCGGATGCGGTTGTCCAGATCCGTGGGCGTCAGGGCCGGAGAGACCTTCTCCACCACCAGCACCACCCCGCCCACCGCGTCGCGGAGCACGTCGCGGTAGCGGGCGTCGGCGGCCTCCACCGCCTCGGGCAGAACCCGCCCGTAGCCGCGGGCGTCCACGTCCACGCCGAGGGCGGAAATCTCGCGAGACTGAACCACCTCGAACTCGCAGCTCGGACGCTCGATCATCGCCGTGCCGAGCGCGGCGGACACGACATCGCGGATCCTGCCCAGGTTCGTCTCCGTGGTCGATATCTGGAAGGCCAGGTCCGGGAACGAATCCGCGCGGATCTCCGCACCGGTCAGCAGGCCGTCTCCGTCCGGGTCAAGCTTGACGAAGGCCTCTTCCGCCCGCCCGACAGATTTCCATTCTTCCAGGGAGATGCGGGCGTCCTCGTCCCGGTCGAAGTCCGTCATCATCTGCTGGGCCCGCAGCGGGTTGTAGACGGTGGAAATCACGGCCGAGTCGATCAGCTTGCGGAGTTCGCCGTCGGTGTCCATTTCCTCGGCCTTGGCCAGGAAGCGCCGCCGCACCAGCTCATCGTTGGGCAGTTCGCCGTCGAAGAGGGCATCCTCCCTCAGTTGGACGGTTACCTGCGTGCCGGAGCTGAACTCGATGCCCCAGATGTCCGACTTCTGCGCCGCCAGCGAGGCGATGCCGATGGCGATGAACACCGCCGACAGGCCCCAGAAGAAGTACCGCTTGCCCATCCAGTTAATGCGCGGCACGCCGACAATCCGCAGCATCGGCAGCGGCTTGGTCAGCACGCGGGTGTCCAGCAGAAGCTGGAAGACCCATCGCGTGACCACCAGGGCGGTGAACATGCTGAACACCACGCCCAGCCCCAGGGTGATGGCGAAGCCGCGGATCTCCTCCGTGCCCACCCAGCCGAGGATGAAACATGTCACCAGCGTGGTGATGTTGGCGTCGAAAATGGCCGAGAACGCCCGTTCGTAGGCGTTCTTGAGCGCCATTCGCACCGACTGGCCCTTCTCCTGCTCTTCCCGCAGGCGCTCGAAGATCAGCACGTTGGCGTCCACCGCGATGCCGATGGTCAGGATGATGCCCGCCAGGCCCGGCAGTGTGAAGCGGGCCTGCAGCCAGCTCATGGCCCCCAGCACGAGGATGATGTTCAGCAGCAGCGCCACGTCGGCGATGGCGCCGGCGAACAGGTAGTAGACCAGCATGAATGCCGCCACCACGATCAGGCCGATCCACGCCGCCCGGATGCCCATGTCGCGGTTGACCTTACCGAGCGTCGGACCGAAGCTCATCACCGAAACCGGCTCGGGGTTCAGCCGCGCCGGCAGCGAGCCGGCCTTCAGCGTGCGGACCAGGTCGTTGACCTCTTCCTGCGTGAAGCGCCCGGTAATGATGCCGCGGTCGGAGATCACCGCCTGGATGACCGGGGCGGAATACACCTCGTTGTCCAGCAGGATCGCCATCGAGTGGCCCCGGTGGGCGGTGGTCAGGTTCGCCATCAGCTCGCCGCCGGCCTGGTTCATGGTGAAGCCGACGGCCGGGCGGTTGTTGCGGTCCACGTCCGGGCGGGCGTCCTTCAGCATCCAGCCGCCCCGGCCGGGCTGGTGGAGCATCACGTCGCCGGGACGATTGTACAGCAGCACGTAGCGCCGCCCGTCGGGGCCGTCGCGGGTGATCAGCCCGCCCAGCTTCTCGTCCTTCTCCCGCAAGGGGAACCACTGCAGCGGGGCGTTGCGCTTGCGGAGGCCGGCGGCGCCTTCGTTGTCCAGGCTGGCGAAGACCCGCTCCAACTCGTCGCGGGAGATCGTCGGCTCTTTGCCGATGCCCGGCAGGTACGGCGCCACGCGGAACTCCAGCACGCCGGCCTTGGCGATCAGCCGCTTGAGGTCTTCGGGGTCTTCCAGGCTCTGCCGCACGTCCGCCCACTGCTTGTAGAGTTCGACCACCCGGTCGATGATGGCCCGCCTAGCCTGGTGCGCCTCCCGGAACTCCCCGAGCCTCTTTTCGAACAGGGCGGTGCGGTTCTCGGCCTCTTGCGGGCCCTTCTTGTCCAGCGCCTTGGCCTCCCGCGGAGAAACATACAGGGCCAGCAGGTCGGTGATCTCCTGGCGGGAGATGTTGGATTCCAGCACGTCCCGCAGGCGCGCCTCGTAGGCCACGAGCTTGTTCTTCAGGTCCGCCCGCCCCGCGGCGATGGCCTGGGCGTCCTGCGTGGAGGCGGCCTGAGAGGCGGCCTGCCGCGCAGCCTGCACGGCGTCGTGGGCGGCGGCCAGGGCCTTCAGGTCCGCCGCCAGGTTCCGGCGGGCTTCCGCGATGGCGGCGGCCGTTTCCTCGCCCACGGCATCGGCCTTCGGCAGGCTTACCAGGCCCGCCATGTCCGCGATCATCGCCTCGCGGCGGGCGGGGTCCGGCTCGCTCAGAAGCCGCGTCAGGCCGCTGGGCTTGATGTTCTGCTGCTGCAACCGCTCCAGGGCCGCCAGGTACGCCTGCTTGCGCTGGCGGGTTTCCTCGCTCGCCGCGGGCATGCGCACCTGGAAGCGGTCCGCCCCGACCGGCCGCCACTCCAGGTTCTGAAGGCCCATCGGGTCCACGCGCTGCTTGAGCACGTCGATCACGTTCTGCACGAGCGTGCGGTCGGCCGAGCCGGCGGTCTCCAGCCGCTTTCGCTCCATCTTGGCCCGCTCGATCTCCGCTTCGATCTTCGTCCGCGCGGCGGCGTCTTGCTCGGCGGCCAAGGAGGCCCGCAATTCAGCCACCTGTTTGTCGAGCGCCTCGATCTCGTCGGCGTTGGTGCGGACCTCGAACTCCAGACTGTGCCCGCCGCGCAGGTCGATGCCCCACATCAGCCCCCGCATGCCCAGGCCCAGAAGGCAAACCACCACCACGGCCAGCACGATGACGAATTTCAGCCAAAGATTCTTCGCATTCATATCGATTGGTATCCTTTTGCCGCCCGGCAAGGGCGGCCCGCGAGCGAACGGCGCGGGGACTTCCCGGCCGCCGACGGCGCCGCACGAGCCTAATACGCCGGCCAACTGCCGCCGCCTCTCGCCCGATCATCGGAAAAGAGCCGCATTCTCCGCCACCATCGCGGAACGGTCAAGCAAAACCTTGCCCCCGGCGGCCACCGCGAGCAAGGCAGCCCCCGGCCGATGCGAACGCCCGCCCGCGGCGGAAGCCGTTTCCCCAACAAGCGGTCAAGGCCCGGTCATCTTCCGCGGGTCCAGCAGTTCGGCCAGCTCCTCGGCCGGCAGGACGTTCTTGGCCCGGCAGAGTTCCCGGACGGTCTTGCCGGTTCGGAACGCCTCGCCGGCGATGGCCGCCGCCGCGTCGTAGCCGATGCGCGGCGCCAGCGCCGTCACCAGCGCGGTGGAGTGCTCGATGGCGGCGGCGCACTGCTCGGCGTCCGCCTCCAGACCCTCCAGGCACTTGCTCCGGAACGCCCGCGCGGCGCCGGCCAGCAGGTTCGTGGCGTTCAGCAGGTTCGCGGCGATCATCGGCGTGGCCACGTTCAGCTCCAGAATGCTTCCCACGCCGCCGGCGGCCCCGGCGGCGATGGCCGCGTCGCAGCCGACCACCTGGCAGGATACCTGGATCACGCTCTCGCAGATCACCGGGTTCACCTTGCCCGGCATGATCGAGCTGCCCGGCTGCACGGGCGGCAGTTTGAGCTCGCCCAGCCCGCCGCGCGGCCCGGAGGCCATCAGCCGGATGTCCGATGCGATGCGCCCCAGCGCGACCGCCGTCGACCGCAGGGCGGAGGAAGCCGCCAGCGCCGCCCCGCGTCCGGCCTGCGCTTCGAAATGGTTCTCCGCCGGCTGGAACGGAAGCGACGTGCCGTCGGCGAGGCGCAGGCACACCTGCCGGGCGAAGCCCTCCGGAGCGTTCAGCCCCGTGCCCACGGCCGTGCCGCCGATGGCCAGCTCGCACAGCCGGCCCACCGCGTGGCCCAGGGCGCCCAGCACCTGGCGGACCTCTGCGGCGTACCCGCCGAACACCTGCCCCATGCGCACCGGCACGGCGTCCATCAGGTGCGTGCGGCCGATCTTCACCACGCCGTCCATTTGGCGGGCCTTTTCTTCCAAAGCGTCCTGAAGCTTGCGGAGTTCCGGCACCAGCTCGTGGTGAATCGCCACGGCCGTCGCCACGTGCATGGCCGTGGGGATCACGTCGTTGGAAGACTGGCTCATGTTGACGTGATCGTTGGGATGCACGAGCGACTTGTCGCCGACCTGCCCGCCCAGAAGCTGCGCCGCCCGGTTGGCGATAACCTCGTTGATGTTCATGTTCGTCGAGGTGCCGCTGCCGGTCTGGAACACGTCCACGGGAAAGTGCCCGTCCAGCTTGCCCTCGATCACCTCCTGCGCGGCCGAGAGGATCGCCTCCGCCTTGTCGGCCGGCAGCAGGCCCATCTCCTGATTGACCTTCGCCGCGGCCTGCTTGATCAGGCCCATCGCCGCCAGGAAGATCCCCGGCATGCGCCAGCCGGAGATGGGAAAGTTCTCCATCGCCCGGGCCGTGTGCGCGCCGTACAGGGCGCCGGCCGGCACTTCGATGGACCCCATGGTGTCTGTCTCGATGCGTGTGTCGCTCACGGTAACCTCCCGGCGTTAGGCCGGCTGCTGACGGCCGGGCGGCAACTCAGAGTGCCCGCCACGCCCGCCACATCGCAAATCGCGGAGTATACCCGCCCCCGCGCCCGCACGCCACGGCCGGCTTGCCGCCGCAACCTTTGCCGCGTACACTGACCATCATGGGCGGATTGAGAATGTACCTGCGGAAGAACCCCTGGCAGCGGCGGCTGCTGACGATGTCCCTGATGATGGTTCTCGGGGCGGTGGCGGGGCTGATCGCCTGGCCGGCCTACCGCGACCATCAACTGATCCGGCGCCTGGCGAGCACGGACGCCGATGAGTACCTGCCCGCCATCGAGCAGGCCGCCGCCTTGGCGCGGACGGACGACCGCTTCGCCCGCAAACTCGAGCAACGGCTCGACACGCCCAGCGACCGGCTCTTCGTGAACCTCCTGACCGTACTCGGCGGCGCCGGGCAGTACCCCTCAGACAACATCCCCGCCAAGTACGCCGACCGGAGCCGGGCCATCGACGTGGCCGGTTCTCCCCTGGCGCAGGTTCGCTGGCAGGCCATGTGGGACCTGCTAACCACCGGCCGGGACAACGAGTACGTCCGAGCGGCCCTCGCCGCGGCCGCGGAAGACGAAGCCCCGGTGGTGCGGGAACTGGCGGCCGTGCTCGCCGCGAAGCTGGGGGCCGACGTCGTGCTGGCCGCGCTGCTCAAAGATGAAGAGCCGCAGGTCGTCTCCGCTACGGCCATCGCCGCCGGCGCCGGCGGGAGGGACGCGCTGGCGCCCCACCTCTGGGCGGCCCTGGCGGATCGCGAAGGCCGGCCGCCTTCCCTGGTGTGGGCCATCGCCAAGTTGGACCCGAACAAGGACGAAGCCGTTTCTCCGGCGTTCGCTTCCTCTCAGGAGCCAGGCGACGGCGAATGGTGCATCTATGTCCTCGGCCGGGCGCAAGGAGCCACGGCGGCTAGCCACGCCGGAGACGTTCTCGAGTTCCAGCGGGTGCGGGGCGAAGCGCCCTCCGCCCAGGCCTTGCTGGCCGGCGCGGCGCACGGGCTGCCGGAAGCGGGCGCCGCGGCGAAGAGGGTGCTCGCCGAGGCGGTCGGCGACGGCGCCGCGGAATTGACGCGGGGCCAGCTTCTGGCGGCCGTGCAGGCAGCCGACGCCACGGGCGTGGATTGTCTCGCGGAGGCCGAAGCCGTCTGCGGCAAGCTGTGGGCGCCGGAACCCGAACTGGCGATGATTCACGCCGCCCGGCTGCTCGGCCGGCAGATCCTTTCCGCCAAAAAGCGCGGCCGGCCGGAGCAGGCGGGCGCAATCGCCGCGGCCATCAAGACGCTCCAGCGCGACGCGCTCTTCGAGGCCCCCGCCCCGACGACACAGCCGTTCGCCAAGCCCGTCACCACGCCCATCGCCTCCGCCGCCGCGGCCGTGGCGTTATGGGAGTGCGGCGCGCCACAAGCCGAGCAGTTCGTGCGCACCGCCGCGGCCGCGGACGCCACGCTCGCCGGAGACTATATCGCTTGGGAAATGGCCCGCCTGGATGCCGACGCCGCGTTCGAGATGGGCCTGCGGATGCTGCCTCCGCCGTTCGACCCGCGCAGGCCCGCCGCCGAGCAGCCTCCCCGCGTCTTCAATCAAAACGAGCGCGCCTGCGGGGCCATGATGCTCGCCTGGGCGGCCCGCAACACGCCCAAAGCGGCCGAGGCCATCGAACGGATCCAACTGCGGCTGCACGGCGGAGACTTCGGCCGAGGCGCCACCGACTGGCAGCAGCAGAACACGCTTCGCTGCGCGCTGTTGATCCTCGGACAGGAGGCCCAGCGCGAAGCGGCGCGCCGATTGCTGCTGTTCCCGCAGTTCCCGCAGCGCCGCTCGCTGGGGGCGCTGATCGCCGCGCGAGACCGCCAGGCGATGGACTGGCTGCTCTGGAATACCGGCCTCAACGACGGCGACCTGCTGGTTCTGCTGATCGAGAAAGATGTCGGCGGCGTGCTGGGGGAGTTCTTCGGGAGTTTGCCTCGCGTCCAGCCGGCGGCCACGCCCGACATGCGACAGTGGCAGACGCAGATGCTCCGCTACTCGTACATCATCAACCGCCCGAAGCTCGGCCTGCGGGGCGACGCCCCGTGAGCGCGGTGCTGGGGCCCCTTCGCGCCGCGGCGGCCGGCGCGGCCGACCTGCTGCTGCCGGCCTCCTGCAACGGGTGCGGCGCCGCGGAGGCCTCCGCCGGCGGCCTGTGCGAGGCCTGCGCCCGCCGCCTGCTGGCGCTGGTGGCGCTGCCGTACTGCCCGTGTTGCGGGTCCACGCTGCCGCCAAATGTCTCTCCGCGAGAGGACGGCTGCCCCAACTGCCCTTCCGGCCTGCCGCGGTTCGGGCGGGTGGTGCGGCTCGGCCCGTACACCGACCCGCTTCGCCCGGCCATCCGGCGGCTGAAGTACCGCCGCAACGAGGAGATGGTCCGTCGCCTGGGCGGCCTGCTGGCCGAGGCCGTCCGCACGCACTGCGGCCAGGACCCGCCGGACCTCGTGGCCCCCACGCCCATGTTCTGGCTGCGGCGGTGGCTGCGCGGGCACGACCACGCGCGGTGCATCGCGCGGGCCGTAGCCCGGCCGCTGGGGCTGCCGTTCCGCGAGGTGCTCCGCCGCACGCGAGACACCCCGCCGCAGGTGAACCTCAGCCGCACCGCCCGGCTGAAGAACATTCGCGGGGCATTCTCCGTGACGGACGGGCGGGAGGTGGCCGGCTCGCACGTGCTGCTCGTGGACGATGTAACCACCACCGGCGCCACCGCCTGCGAGGCCGCCCGCACGCTTCGCGGGGCCGGGGCCTCCCGCGTCTCGGTGGCCGTGGCCGCCAAGAGCGAGCGGGCGAGCATCCACGCGGCCGTGCTGGCGCGAATGCAGGAGGCGTCTTAGAGCAGTTTGCAGAAAGCTTGGCGCCCCCTTCCGCTTGCGCGGCGGTCGGGCGGACTGCGCCCGCCTCAACGCTCCCCTTCGTCCTCGACCGTTGGCGGGGCCGGCGGCGCGGGAGCTTCCTCCGCCTGCTCGACCGTCTCCGGCGGCTTGGGGGCGGCCTTGCGGCCGGCGTACTTGGGCACTTCCGGCTCGCCGACGTGCTCCAGCAGCCGGCGGACGATCTCCACGGAGTCCACGCCCTCGCTGCTGGCGGCGAAGTTGCAGCCGATGCGGTGCCGCAGCACGGGCGTGGCCACGCGGCGGATGTCTTCCGTGGACACCGTCATCCGGCCGTCCATGCCGGCGAACGCCTTGCCGCCCCAGATGAGGTACTGCCCGGCCCGCGGGCCGGCGCCCCAGTCCACCATCTGCTTGACGAAGTCCGGGGCCGTCGGGTCGGCCGGGCGGGTGGCCCGCACGAGCCGCGCGACGTACTGGATCACGTATTCGCTGATCGGGATGGACTTGACCACCTTCTGCATGTTGAGAATCTGCCGGGCGTTGAACACCATGCTCAGTTCCGGGCTCGCCCCGCCCGTGGTGGCCGCGAGGATGCGCTGCTCCTCGGTGAGGCTCGGGTAGTCCACGAAAATGTTGAACATGAACCGGTCGAGCTGGGCTTCCGGCAGCGGGTAGGTGCCTTCCTGCTCGATGGGGTTCTGCGTGGCGATCATGAAGAACGGGTCCGGCAGGGGGTATGTCTCCTGGCCGACGGTCACCTGCCGCTCCTGCATGGCCTCCAGCATGGCGGCCTGGGTTTTGGGCGGGGTTCGGTTGATCTCATCGGCGAGGATGATGTGCGCGAAGATCGGCCCGTGGACGAAGCGGAAGTCTCGGTGGCCGCCGGCCTCCTCGATGACGGTGGTGCCGGTGATGTCCGACGGCATCAGGTCCGGCGTGAACTGGATGCGTTTGAAGGTCAGCTCCATGATCCGCGCGATCGAGGAGACCATCAGCGTCTTGGCCAGCCCCGGCACACCCACCAGCAGGCAGTGTCCGCGAGCGATGATGGCGGCGAACATCTGGTCGACCACGTCCGACTGGCCGATGATAACCTTGCCCAGCTCCCGCTTCATCACGCGGTGAGACTTGGCGAACTGCTCCATCAGGTGCTCGAAGCTCTCTTTGGCCATGATTTCGCGCCTAGCAGACCGTACCGATTGACGGCGGCAGTCGTTACAATGAACAGGAGTCTCCGGCAGGCAGTCAACGGAGCATGATACCCATGCAAACACAACGCGGCAAGTACCGGTGGGTTCTGGCGTGCCTGGCCGCGGCCGTACTGGCCGCGCCGGCCGGTGTTGTTCGGGCGCAGGAAGCGCCGGTCTCCAGCGAGCAGGTCAAGGCCGCCATTCAGAAGGGCATCGCCCATCTTCGCCAGGAGCAGAACGCCGACGGCAACTGGTCCGGCGGCGGGCATCGAGGCGGCATGACCGCGCTGAACCTTCTGGCGCTGATCAACTCCGGCGTCTCGCCGAACGACCCGACGGTCAGCAAGGGGCTGGAGGCGCTGCTGAACGTGAAGGACGAGCGCACGTATGTGGTTTCGCTCAAGGCCCAGGTGCTGGCCGCGGCCCTGGAGGGCGTGGACGAGGCGCGGCGAGAAACGCTCCGTAAGGACTTGGACGCCGCGTCGCTGTGGCTGGTCAAGGAGCAGTTGCCCAACGGCATGTGGGGCTACGGCGGCGGCCGGGGTCGCGGAGACAACTCCAACACGCAGTTCGCCCTGCTCGGCCTGCACGAGGCCGCCAAGGCCGGCGCGAAGGTTCCTCCACGGGTGTGGGTCCGCAGCCGCCAGCACTGGCAGAACACCCAGACCACCGACGGCGGCTGGGACTACACCGGCAGCCGCCGCGCCTACGGCTCGATGTCCGTGGCGGGGCTGGCCAGTCTGTACATCGTCGGCCAGCGCCTGCACATGGCCACGGACAAACGCTTCGTCAACGGCGTGTACCCCAACTGCGGCCAGTACCAGGAGAACCGGGCCATCGCCGCGGGCATCCAGTGGATTACGGACAACTTCTCCGTCAAGGAGAACCCCAAGCGCGGCAATGCGTGGCACCTGTACTACCTTTACGGGCTGGAGCGCGTGGGCATGGTTTCCGGCCGGCGGCACTTCGGCAATGCGGACTGGTACCGCCTTGGCGCGGCGCTGCTGGTCGGCCAGCAAAGGCCGGACGGCTCCTGGCAGGGCCGGCGCGACGCGGGCACGGCCTTCGCCCTGCTGTTCCTGGCCAAGGGCAACCGCCCGGTGCTCATCCAGAAGGTCCGGTGGCTGGGCAAGTGGAACCGCAACATCCACGACCTGGAGAGCCTCACCCACTGGATCGACGACAAGCTCGGCAAGCGCACCACCTGGCAGACCACCTCGCTGGACGTGCCATTGGAAGACCTGCGGCAGAGCCCGATCCTGCTGATCGCCGGGCACGAGTTTCCGGCCTTTACGCCGGAGCAGGAGCAGAAGCTCAAGAACTACGTCCGCAACGGCGGCACACTCTACTTCGAGGCGTGCTGCGGCGAGGAGAAGTTCGCCAAGGGCTATCACGCCCTGGCCCGCAAGCTCTGGCCGGAGTATCTCTCCAAGCGGCTTCAGAAGGACCACCCCGTCTTCCGCAGCTACTACAAAATGGAAGACAACCCGACCTTCGCCACCTATTTCCGCTCCCCGGAGAAGGACACGTACGACTTCTACGGCATCAACGTCGGCTGCCGGACCAGCGTGTTCTTCAGCCCGCACGCCCTGGATGTTCTATGGGAATTGCAGGACATCCCGGACTTCTCCGAAATGGCG
>Ga0209928_1000020_pt1 | contig 31053 bp, 28 predicted proteins | sample SalPonF2_B_D2_MG_FD_185727 | JGI IMG/M metagenome (GOLD analysis project Ga0209928, IMG submission 185727) | Salt pond soil microbial communities from South San Francisco under conditions of wetland restoration - Salt Pond MetaG SF2_B_D2_MG... ...
ATACAATTCTTCCAGCCGGTATAACTTTGGAAACGCGGATTGAACGCTCAATTGATCGGGATTTCCAGCAAATACTCCCGCAACGAAAGGATTTATTGCATAATCTAAAAATTCCTGGCCGAGTCGTCTTTTAACAAATTCAGAAATGCTCTGGTAATATCCGTCCTCTGATTTTCCGATAAACGGTTCCGCGAGTAGGCGTAACTTGGCTTTGGTTGAAAATAATCCGGTTTTTAAAAAAGCGGTCGGACCTGTTGGCAGGGCATAAAGCCGATTGTTTTTGAGAATGTATCTTTTGTTCGCTGTTTCGCTGGCATAAATCATTTCATTTTTAAGCCCCACCTCTTTAACAATCTGGCCGATTAACGGTGTCGTTTCTAATCCGCTGTTTGGCCCGTAATCGATCAGGAATCCATCCTTACGCCGGGTTTCCATGGAACCCCCCGGCTCATTTTTGGCTTCAAGAACCGTCAGATCAAAACCATCATTGTTTAACCAGAATGCAGTTGACAGCCCCGATATGCCGGCGCCCAGAACTATGATTTTCATTTTGCGCTTATCCATTTTTGATTTGGTTTCGATTGGAGACTTCTCCCAGGTCCAGCGCATCAACGACGATTTCTTTTAGCGCTTCGATAAACGTTTTGGAATTGTTCAGCCCTTTCATCACAATGAAATTTTCAATACCGAGTTTATCGGCAATCGCGCGGTATTCGATATCAAGCTCAAACAGGGTTTCAATATGATCTGATACAAAGCTTACGGGAACAAGCAGCAGCTGTTTTTTCTTTTTTGCTGCCAGCTCTTCGATCATTTCATGGGTTGAAGGCTCCAGCCATTTTAAGGGGCCGACTTTGCTCTGAAAGCAAACATGATGGTCATGTGAAAAATCGCGCGCTTCCATGACATACTTAATGGTCGCCTCGATTTGTTCTTTGTAAGGATCTCCGCTTTTAACGAGACGCTCAGGCGTTCCGTGCGCGCTGAACAGAATCTGAATCTCGTCACGCACATTTTCGGGAAAGCGCATCATCGCCTCGTCAATCCTTTCATTGATCGCTGAAATGTATATGTGGTTATCAAAAAAAGCGTCAACATATTTCATCCGAGCCGACTCACCCTTATAAAAACGCTTCCACTCATTGAATGCCGATCCGGTGGTGGTTATGGAATAATGGGGATAAAGGGGAAGCAATACGATCTTATCAAAGTTGTTCTCCGATAAATTTCCGGCAACAGTTTTTATGTTTGGATGCCAGTATCGCATGGCAGTATAGACCTGAGTCTCGGGCAGTAATTCCTGTAATGCTGTCTCGAGCATGGATCTTTGAACTTCGGTCCACTCATTGAGCGGTGATTTCCCCCCGATCTGACGATAGTTGTTGCTCACGTGGGGTGCCCGCCGTTTAGACAATATTCTTGCAAATATTTTTTGACCGAAAGGTATCTTAATAATATCCCGGTCACTGAACAGGTTGAACAAGAAGGGTTCTATGGCGTCCAGAGAATCAGGCCCCCCCATATTAAGTAGTATTACTGAATATTTGCTCATAGCGTCTTTGAATCCCGGTACGATAGGTTAATCAAAGGTCATTCACAGACAGATATTGATACGATATTCTCATAGAGATTTTACCGTGTTGTTTATTTAAAAAACCATCTGAAAATAATATCAAATTTAAAGGTCGGGGGAAAGATCTGTGTATAATTCTTCCATGATGGTTTTTGCCCCCTTTGATGCCAAGAGATCTGCCAGTTCCACCCCGATTATTTCAGATGAATCCACCGGTCCTGACAGGGTGTCCTTAATCACGGTGGTTCCGTCCAGCGTGGCAACAAGGCCGCAAAGGGTAAATGTATTTTCCTCGATTTTTCCATGGGCTGCAATCGGTACCTGACAGCCCCCTTCAAGTCGATTTAAAAAAGCGCGTTCACCCATGACAATCGACTTTGTTTGCTGATGTTCCAGGGCAGCAACTATCGGTCCGACCCTGGCGTCATTTTGTCTGGTTTCGACACAGAGGGCACCTTGGCCTGCTGCCGGGAGCATTATTATTTCATCCAGGTATTCTGTTATTCTGTTTTCAAAGCCGAGACGTTTTACACCTGCAGCGGCTAAGATAATGGCATCAAGATTTTCGGTTTCAACCTTTTTAAGCCGTGTATCTATGTTGCCTCTTAAGGGCGATATCACCAGGTCCGGTCTGACACGGAGAAGCTGGGCGGATCGCCGGAGGCTGCTTGTGCCGATACGGGCATGTGGCTTGAGTTCGGATAAACGCAACCCATTTTTAGATATAAGGACGTCTAGCGGAGATTCACGCTTCGGTATTGCGCCAATGCACAAGCCTTTCGGGATGTCACCCGGCATATCTTTCATGCTGTGTACCGCAAGGTCAATTTTACGATGTAAAAGAGCATCCTCTATTTCTTTGACAAAAAGCCCCTTGCCCCCGACCTTGGCAAGAGGTACATCGAGGATCTTGTCGCCTTTGGTTTTTATGATAACAAGTTCAAAAGAAAACGAACGATGTTTGGAATTTAAAGCCGATTTTATCCAATTCGCCTGCCACAATGCAAGCTTGCTGCCGCGAGTCCCTATTTTAATTGCTTTTTTCATCAGTGCCTACACGTCTTTCTACTTTTATACGGTTCTTGAATAACGGGCATTGTCTTCTTGCCGTTCAATGTAACCGTCAAAATTTATCGCTATGTTTCGTACCAACATTCTGCCCATTGGTGTTACCTTTAAAGATCTGTTCTCGATGACAACAAGATCATCGGCGATCATCTCTTTGAGGTTGCCAAGCCCCCAGTCAAAGTAGGTTTCAAAATCTATGTCGAATTCATTTTCGATTGATTTAAAATCGAGTTCAAAGTCGCACATTAATTTTGTGATGACACGCCTGCGCAACAAATCGTCGTCATTCAAATAGTACCCTCTGGCTGTCGGCAAAATATTTTTATCCAGTAAAGCAAGATACTTTTTCTCTTTCTTGAAGTTTTGGGCATAAATTCTTCCAAACTGGCTAATGCTCGTTGCACCCATGGCGTAAAGATCCGTACCCGCATGTGTACTGTAACCTTGAAAGTTTCTGTAGAGTTTTTTCTCTCTCAGTGCCACCGCAAGCTCGTCATCCGGCTTGGCAAAGTGATCCATTCCGATGAAGACGTAACCTGCATCCGTAAGTTTTTCGATGGACATCTTTAGAATGTTGAGTTTTTCTTCGGCCGTGGGTAAGTCCTCGGGCTTGATCAGCGACTGATGCTTTTTAAGCCAGGGAACGTAGGCAAAGTTAAACAATGCAATTCTGTCAGGATTAATATCGACAACCCTATCTATCGTCTTTTCAAAGGTTTCAGCAGATTGGTAGGGAAGCCCGTACATGATATCGAGATTAATGCTCTCAAATCCCATCTCTCTAACCCAGGCGACAACCTGTCTGGTCATGTCCTCCGGCTGGATCCGATTGACAGCTTTTTGAACCTTTTTGTTAAAATCCTGCACGCCCATACTGATTCTGTTGAAGCCACCGTTTCTCAAAGCGGCGAGATGTTCTCTGGTTAATTCCCTGGGGTCAATTTCACAGCCGGTTTCAGCGTCTGGATTAAATTCGAAGTGGGTGTTAATATAGGAACTCAAATCGTTGATTTCATCTGGATTTAAATGTGTGGGGGTGCCGCCGCCCCAGTGAAGTTGAGCGACCTTTCTCTCTGATGACAGATGGGAGCGTATCAAATCAATTTCAAGCTTCAAATATTTAACATAGTTTCTGATTCTATCCCTGTTCCGGGTTACGATCATATTGCAGCCGCAGAAATAACAGAGCGTATCGCAAAAGGGCAGGTGAAAATACAAAGACAAATCAGGCAGATGGTTTCCTTGATTCGTCTTAACTATTTCATCGATATAATTTTCATGGGTAAACGATTCATTAAAATGCGGCGCCGTAGGATAACTGGTATATCGCGGCCCTGGTTTGTCATACTTTTTTATGAGTTCTACATCTATCTTAAACAAAATTTACCCCCAAATTCATGTTTCGCAAGTGGAAACTTAATTTGTGCCCAATATAGACGTTTGGATGGGCACTAATTAAAAGCAGTCCCATATTGATTTAATTTAGCATTGCTTCGTTCATCGACGTAGTGTTCTATTCATCATTGAGGTGATAAACAACGCTTTCCTCTTTAACAACGTTGACCAGCGCTTTAAGGTTTTCGGGAGGTACATCGGGCAGTATCCCGTGCCCCAGATTGAAAATATGCCCGCTTCCATTACCAAATGCGTTTAAAATCTTAACGGCCTCCCGCTTAATTTTTTCATGATCGGCATAAAGAACCGTTGGATCAAGATTTCCTTGAAGCGCAACTTTATCCCCAAATTTTTCCCTGACCTGTCCAATATCCATGGTCCAGTCCAGGCCCAGAACATCAGCGCCACTATCAGCGAGTTGATCTAAACTGAAATGCACCCCTTTGGCAAAGACAATTAATGGTTCATCGTTTCGTTTTACCTGGGAAATTACTTTTGTTATGTATTTCATAGAAAACGATTCAAAATCATCTTTAGAGAGAATTCCACCCCACGTATCAAATATTTGAACGGCATTTACACCTGCCTCAATCTTGGCGCTTAAATATACCGAAACCGCATCGGCAATTTTGTTTAAAATGCTATGGGCCAGTTTGGGATTACTGTAGATTAGCTTTTTTGCATTTGAAAAAGTCTTTGAGCCCTGGCCTTCAACCATGTATGTTAATAATGTCCATGGCGATCCGCTGAAACCGATTAAAGGGACCCGTCCATTTAATTCACTTTTCGTCAATGAAATGGCATCGAGCACATATTTCAAATTGTCGGTCGGGTCGATATCCTTGAGAACTTTGGCGTCAGCTTCGTTTCTGATGGGGTTGGGGAATACCGGGCCCCGACCTTCATGCATTTCAAATGGCATTCCCATTGCTTCAGGAATGACAAGAATATCGGAAAAAAGAATGGCGGCGTCGACCCCGATGATATCGATCGGCTGTAATGTAACTTCGGCTGCAAGCTCAGGAGTTTGACACATGGTAATGAAATCGAATTGTTGACGCACGGCGCGATACTCCGGTAAATAACGCCCGGCCTGGCGCATTACCCATATTGGCGTTCTTTCCACCGGCAGTCGCTTGCAGGCGCGCAGGAACAAATCATTTTTAAGATCAGCCATATCCTCCTCCCATCATTTTTTTTCTTTAAGTGTTTGAAGTATTTGGTCAACGGATTGTCCATTGGGTGCCAACGCAACCGGGTTCAACGCTACGAGTTCTTCCCAGGCCTTAATAGCGCCTTCAATATCATTTAAGTCATGCATCAGCACAATACCTTTATTGAAGCGGGAGGTTTCGTGTTTTGGATCTACTTTGATCGCCCTATCAAAAGTTTTGACGGCTTCATCCGGCTGGCCGCTCCGGCGGTACATAACCCCCAGGTCAGTGATGACGTTGGCATTGTTCGGATTTAGCGCTAAAGATTTATTATAGGCTTCAATGGCTTTCTGGTAGTTGCTGGAGTCAAAATATAGATTCCCCAACTCTACCCATGCTGAGACATCATCAGGGCTTTGAGCGGTTATTTTTTCAAGCTTTAAAATTTTGACTGCCGTATCTGTCGAGACATCCGGCCTTGTCTGATTTGTCGGTGCCGGCATTTGTTTGGCTGATACCTGAGCGGATTGACCGGATCCGGACTTATAGACAGTAAAAACAACGCCTCCGAAAAATCCTATAGAGAGGGCAACCAGTATGGCCAATGTTAAAGTTTGTTTTTTAACATAACCATCTAAATCGATGTTTTGTTTTTTTCCCATGTTAACCATCCTTGAATGTAATTTCTTTAATATATATCGGGTTCTGACTTTGCTAATGCTAAGTTTTCCGGTATCCATACTTTTTATCTACCAGTTGAATGACCTGGTCGACGCTTAATTTCTCTTTGAGTTTGTTGCGAATAAACTCTTTTTCCTCCACTGCACCTCGAGGCATGTCACAGGTACATTCAACCAGGGGAAGTTCTCCGCAACCGCCGCAGGCACAGCTGAAATTAGAGGCAACCAGGCGAACCTGCGCCTCTAGACCCCCAGTTGATGGGGGGGCGGATGTGAATTCATAAATTTCCCCTCCGCCTCCGGTCATCGGCGCCTGACCCGGGTAAAAGATCACCTTGGCCAGCAGGCCCATTGAAAAAATTATGGCGACAATCGCCGCAATTTTCCAGATAGAGGATTCCGTCTGCCTATTGGTCGAACTCGACGTATTATATTTATTTTTGCTTTTTTTTCCCATTTGAACACTCACTCTAAATATTATTTTTTGTTAAAAATTTCATTCCAAAAAACTCAACCCGATTCTACCAATCGGCCGTCATTAACCGCCAGTATTCGACGGGTATATCCGGCGCATTCATGGCTGTGGGTGACCATGATAATGGTCATATCTTCTGAATTGAGTCTTTGTAGTAATTCCATAATCTCACGGGTCGTCTTGGAATCGAGATTGCCAGTAGGCTCATCTGCCAAGAGAATCCGTGGTTGGTTGACAATGGCCCGTGCGATGGCCACTCTTTCTTTTTCTCCACCCGAGATTTGATTCGGCAACCGCTGATTCTTTCCCTGCAGGCCGACGCTGGTAAGCGCTTTTTCCGCCATGGCCTTTTTTATCCTGCCGGGCTTTTTTACGGTGGTCAAAGGGAGCATGACATTTTCTTCAACCGTCAGATAGGGTATCAGGTGGAAGCTTTGAAAGACAAACCCTAAAAATTCCCTGCGAAAATCTGCTCTCTGATCCTGTCCAAGGCTGTAGATGTCAATGTCGTCAACCCTTAAACTGCCTGACGTGGGGGCGTTCATGGCACCCATGATGGAGAGAAGGGTGGATTTGCCGGCTCCGGATTCACCCATTATAGCGACGAACTCGCCGGCTTCGATTTCAAAATTAATGTCGCTAATGGCTGTAACCGGGCCATGTCCATTCTGGTATAGTTTAACAAGATTTTCTGCGACTATATACGTCATGGCACCTCCTAAAGTGCTCTTAATGCTTCATTGGGATCGAGTCGTGCGGCCATAAGGGCCGGATAAACGCTTGAAACCAGTCCCACGGTTAACGCCAAGACAAAGGCGCTACCTGCCAGTTTAAAGTCTAAAGGCACTGAGACCGTCTGGCTGTCGAAAAAAAACCGAATAGCGATCTTAGCGGCGCCGATGCCGCCAAGATACCCCAATAAACCCGCCAATCCGGAAACAACTCCGGCCTCGATAAAAACGATTCTCATGACATGGCTTTTCCTGAAGCCGATGGCCCGGAAGATTCCAATCTCATCCGTTCGTTCTTTAATACTGCCCATCATGGTCACGAGCACTACCAAACTGCCGATGAGAAGGACGATGCCTGACACGCCGAATGAAAACTTTCTGAAATGGGCCAGAGTTTCCATGCGCCCCTTCACAACCTGCTGGATAGCCATCACTTTGGCGCCGGGCAAAACCTCGGAAATCTGTCTGACCATTTCATTGATTGGGCAATCCTTACACAGCGCCGCCACCTCAGCCATGGAAACACGTCCCTGTTTGCCAAGAAGAGACTGGGCTGTGGAAAGGCGGGTAAAGACCATCTGATCGTCTTGGGAACCGGTAGACTTGAGTACGCCTGAAACAGTAAACGGATGGTTTTTTATCTCCACCGAGTCGCCAGCTTTGAGTTTCATCACCTGGGCAGCCTCACCGCCCAAAAGGACCCCGTCTTCTCCTGGAAGCGTTCCTGTCACCTGCCACCAGGGCTTCAAAATTTTTGACGCTTTGAAGTCGACCCCGGCCAACAGAGCCTTGTGCGTGTTCACTTGAATGACGCCCAAAACAATGGGTCCCATTGCCGCAACATTGGATGCATTTTTTATTGAACCGACTCGGGCCAGATCTGCTTGACGGATTTCTTCCATTTCAAATGAGACCCCCCCCAATGAAATTCCTCCATACGTGAGCGGAAGGTTTTCGGTTTTTGGGACAACCAGAATATTGGCACCGTATTTTTCCAGTTTTTCGTTAATGTCGCTGGTCATTGCCTCAACAAGGCTGATAACGGCGACCATGGTCATCACACCAATGACAAGTCCGGCAAGAATAAAGGCCGCCTTACTTTTGCGCCGCACCAGATTTTTTAAAGCAATTTCTTTTAATGTCATGGTGTTAAATCCTTCCCGAGAAATTGAAATATTGTTTTCCTTCCAGGATATCATTGATATAGATCACCAATTGATCACCTTCGATTTTCCGTTTCAGGGGGGCAGGATTGCATCCACCCTGAACCACATTGACGAGTACAGAAGCAAATCTTCGTCCGCAATTTCGGCAGACCATGACATCGCCATCCTGGTAGTATCCTTTCCCGGCCTTCCAGCAGACATCACAGGCATCAAAAGCGGCGCGGATGATACCGTCAGAACTCTTTAAAATGAAATACTTGATAGTGACATCTTTACCTTTGTAAACGTAGTGACGTGCCTTGTGGTCATCGAAAAGGCTTACAGGGTAGGTTACTTTGGACGCGGTACTGTTCATAGAAAAGCTTGATGTGTCATAGGAAGCTTTACTGTTACCGGAGTTGATCGCATAGTAAACGCCTCCCGCTATAAATACGACACTGAGGATGACGGCAATTAGAGGGAAGCGGCTTTTTTTATCGGTTCCCATAACAATCGCCTTTTTATCGGCAGTTTTATCGTTATTGGATTTTTGAGTATTTGTCGTTTTGGCGATGTTTCTTATTTTCTTTTTTTTCCTAGACATGGTTATACTTTTTCCTTTTATAGATTTGTGCAATGCACCAGGAAATTCCGGATAACATGCGTATTTTTATTGGTAAAATCATTATGATTTAAAAAACAATACGTTGGAACTTTAAATATATTACACTTGGCTTGGCATATTTTCTATTGGCGACATGATCACAAAACGCTTCGTCGTTAATAAAAGCCATATGAATCCGGGTCTAAATAGGTCTTGGTTTTGAGGCTTAAAAAAGCAGGGAAAGATTCTCAAGATATATAGGTGTGAATAGAGCCAGAGTCTTGGCATGTGACTTTGGGCTAAAACTCTTGAGTCTGAGGTCGCCGAGAAAGTCATAACTTGCAACCATTATAAGGCCTGAGGTTTTCTGGTCATCTACCCCTCTACTTGTAATACATTCAGGGAGATCAACGGTCTGGCCACTCGCAAGGTCACAGGGTATCATCGAATTCTCGGAGCAGCATCCCTGGGATGTTGAAACTGCATTGGCTTTCGCAGTAAAACCAATATTTCGCATCACTGAATCCATGGCGCACATGTTGCCGCAATCAGAACCGGCAGCAAAACCCGATGCAAGAGGGCTGAATCCAATAACCAAAAAAAGTACGAGACCAATGACTTTTTTGATTCTTTTAAATTTTATGTACCCCATGTTTAGTTTACCATTATTATAAGGTTCACATAAAAACATCCAAATGCCTGCTGTCCCATTTTGCAAATATGATACCATGTTTTTCAATAGTGTGTTTATTGCTTGTAAAAATTGTCAACAATACTGAATCGGACAGCTTAACGACTTGAAATTGAATGAATAATACGATTAAAGTCAAAGATTCATTCAAAACATGGTCAATGTGAAAGGGTATCGAAATTAAGATTTAAAAAAAAAGGCTGTGCATGCCAAATTTGTATGGTTTCCGTACACATTGATTTTTATAATTTTATATTTGCAGTATAATTGAATGGTTAAATATGTTCGATATTGTGACAGTATTTTGTCCAAATGGCAGTTTTTATGGTCAACGGAATTGATTTTATTGTTTACCCATTCCATGAGACAGGCCGATTAATAAGGTAAACAATTAGACGTAATCGGTTTAAATTTTATCAAAGACAGATTCACTTGAGGGTGTTTTCAACTTGTTTTTGCTATCATTCCGGGTTTTCCATCGGCAAGTTTATTACAACAAGGTGTATCCTTCTTTTTTTGATATGCTCTACTTGGCGAGGTATCATGTTCCTCAACTCACCATCGCCTAAGGTTTTGAATCGCAGAAAACTTTCTTGTTTAACCGTCTGCTTCTTTAGGTAAACGGCAAATAGCTCCATTCCGCCCAACTCTTTTGCAAAATGATCATAAATTTTGTTATCAACTTGGACAAATTGAAATAATCTTGATTCATTCTCAATGGATTGATTTACTGTTGACCGGTCTTTATTTGTGTTTTTCAGAAAAAAGCCCATGGTCTTCCATTTTCGATATCCCGCGATAAGACTCGAGTCCTTTATGCCCAAAAGTATGACAGCATCACGTCCGGCTTTCTGTACATCACATTCAAAGATTGCAAGAGGCTTCGATCTTAAATAGGTTTCCAGATAATCATCAACACCGGCACAACCTGAAAAGATCACCACCAAAACAACTGTAGAGAATAGTGCTGCAATTTTTTTGAATTTTACCTGTGCGCTCAATGATTGATTCCTTGAATGGATAAAAAGCCCTGTTCTTTTTTGCTTAAGATAAAAACGGATTCGAATGTCAACCATTAGCGCATCCGGTTTATCGGATTCGAATTCCGGAATAACCTATAATTGCAAATCGCCGCCAATGCGGACATAATTGCAAAAAACCACCAACTGTACATTTTGAAGTTATTTTTTAAGTACTCCGGATTACCTTCCTGGCGTATTTCAATTGCTTTAAGTTCGAATCTTCGTGCCATCAGTTCGGTATTCAGTCGTGACAAGTGATTCTTGATTCGTTTTGAATCTTCAGGAGAAGCGTTCTGAAGTTTAGCCTTTTGGTCTAATTTTTGCATTGTTAAATCTATTATCCGATCCGAAGCTCTCTTATTAACACGGTCGGGGTGAACATACCATCCGATAAGAAAACAAACACATGATACAGATGTGAATAACGCAACCGTGGCCAATCGACATTTTTGTTTTTTCTTAAAAAATATAGCAAGCCCGGTAAGGCCCAATATTATGATTTCGAAAATCAGAAGAAAATTGGCTGTTTCTTTGCCGAAAAATGCTCTCTGATCCCCAGCAAGAATCATGGCAAAGAAGAAACCATATATAGCTGTAATAATTAATATGGCATTAAGAAGTTTATTTGTCTGCATTCTCTGCCGGAACATTCGATGTATGCTTTGGTCACTCTTTTTATCAAGGTGCCATCAAATCTGTTTTGTGATAACCCAGCATTGTAATATCAATCAAATTTACAAGAAAACCCTAACATTATTGGAAGCCGTTGATATGCGACGCTTCCCTGAGGTCAATAATTTCATATCCTATTGACAATTATTAAATCACCGCCATCCGTAGGCACATTATTTCATGTTTAAATTAAAAATCAATAGGTCTTTAAGAGGTGGAAGCTTAATATATCTTTACCGTATATTGTACCAACAATGTTCTAAAATCAAGTTGGGAAATCACCAGGTATTGGCAGGTGCATATGCCGTTGGTTTTTCCATTGAAGCACCACTATCGGGCGATGTTTGGCCGGCAAATATGAGGGGGAATGCATTGTGAAATGGTTTGCAAAATTCTGACGGGAAAGGTACTCTTAAAAACACGTAGAAAGGCTGTCAGGCAACGCCTGGAGCCGTATCAAAGGCGTTTTGGGCGGTTCGGTTTCGATTTCCCGGTTTGAACAAAGGAAAGTCCATCTAAAACTTGCAAGCATGAACACAGGATAGCTTTTTGATGGAGAATGCCGCACAATCTGGAATTAAGGGGTATGCATTAATAAACACATAAAGGATATGATAAGTGGAACCTGTACTTCTTGTTGTTATTATATTTTACATGTTGAGCACCATCGGATATCTTATTTATCTTTTTCTTCAGAAAGATTACCTTCAGAAATCCGGTTTTTATCTACTGGCTACCGGATTTTTATGCCATACGGTGGAATTGGGTTATCAATTTGTTCAGTCAGGACACTTTCCTGTCAGTAACCTTTATGAAACACTCTCATTGGCAGCTTGGGCCATTGCAGGCGTTTTCCTGCTGTTTCAATACAGGTATCGTCTGAAAATTCTGGGGATTTATGCCGCTCCTTTAGTTACGTTTGTGATGGTCATTGCAGCCCGTTTACCGAAAGTACCGAGCGAGACCCAAACGATCTTAAATAGCGTTTGGCTTGTTGTGCACGTTGTTGCGATCTTTATCGGCGAAGCGGCATTGGCCCTTGCCTGCGGCGCAGGACTCTTGTATCTTTTACAGGAGAATAATATTAAATCCAAAAAGCGCGGATTCTTCTTCAAGCGCCTTCCGTCCCTGGAACTGCTGGACCACACCGGATATGCATGCATTGTTACCGGTTTTACCATTATGACGTTTGGGCTGATAACAGGTTTAATTTATGCCAAATCGATTTGGGGAAGATTCTGGAGCTGGGATCCCAAGGAAGTCTGGTCCGGTATTACCTGGCTCTTGTATGCTGCCCTCCTCCACCAGCGTCTGACATTTGGGTGGCGAGGACGCCGGGCGGCGATTATGGCCATCATTGGTTTTGCTGTCATCTTATTTACGTTTTTAGGGGTTAATTTTTTCTTAAAGGGTCATCACGGAGACTTCACCAGGCTGTAAATAAATTATGGGAAGTATGCTAGACATCGTATTACTGGGATTGAATCATAAGACAGCGTCGGTGGCGCTGAGAGAATGTCTTGCCATCTCGGAGGATGAGACATCCGTTGCCCTCAAAGCATTTCAAGAACTCCCGGCTATCCGAGAAGTGATGCTGTTTTCCACCTGTAATCGTGTGGAAGTTCTCATGATTGTTCAGGAGAAAAAGAATGCAGTAGGTGCCGTTAAAGATTTTCTTTCCGAATTAAAACAGCTTCCGGTTTCCGAATTTGAAAAATCTCTTTATATTCATGAAGGTGATGATGCCGTCAGGCATGTATTCAGGGTTGCCGCCAGCCTCGATTCCATGGTGGTGGGAGAACCACAGATCCTGGGCCAGATAAAAGAAGCCTATCAAATGGCCGCCACAAAGAAGACCTCCGGTGTTCTTTTGAACAAACTGCTCCATCGGACTTTTTTCGTGGCCAAACGGATTCGGACCGAAACCGGGATCGGAGATAATGCAGTATCCATAAGTTATGCGGCCGTTGAGCTTGGGCGAAAAATTTTCGGAACCTTTGAAGGAAAGAAAGTGCTGCTTATCGGCGCCGGTGAAATGGCGGAGCTTGCGGTGGAACACCTGATTCGAAACAGGGCAGAGGATATCCTGGTTGCCAATAGAACCTTTGAGACCGGCGTTGACCTGGCCATGAAATTTAAAGGACAGGCGATCCGGTTCGATGAAATTGAGAACGCATTAAAACAGGTAGACATCATCATCAGTTCAACCGGTTCTCCCAATTACGTGGTGACTCGAGATCATGTCAAGGGAATCGCACGCCGCCGTCATAATCGCCCACTTTTTTTTATCGACATTGCCGTTCCTCGTGATATCGATCCGGAAATCAACCGGCTTTCCAATTCATATGTTTATGATATTGATGACCTTCAAGGAATTGTTGATGAAAATGTCGAGGATCGCAACAAAGAAGCAATAAAAGGAGAAAGAATCGTTGATGAGGCCGTAATCAGCTTCCGTCGCTGGTATGAAAACCTGGAAGTAACGCCAACAATTGTCGAATTGAGAAAAAAGATAGAAGAAGTTGCAAAAGGGGAGTTAAAAAAAACACAGCATACACTCAGGCACCTATCGGCTGACGACATCATGGCCATCAACAGAATGACAGATGCAATGGTCAATAAAATACTTCATGATCCAACGATGCTGCTAAAAAGCAACGAACGACACCAGGAAAAATCCGTTTATCTCGACGTTACCCGAAAGCTGTTTAAGCTTGATAATAATACAAGCTAGTTCGATTTGGTCAAAGCACACGTGGCGTCCGCTTTTTATCCTTCTCTCTTGACCAGGCAGCTTTTTTAACATTAGACGGGATCGGGGGATGGACCACTGCAAGTTATGGTTTCGCTGCGAGGCTAAGGGGATAGGAATTTTAGGTCGCCGAAGATAGGCGGGGAAATCCTACAGGGGCTGGAGTTTCATAAAATCTTTACACGATTATATTTTGGAAATTAAAAGGGGGGCATGGTGGCCACGTTTCAAAATGATTTGTTTTTACGCGCTTGCAAGCGCTTGCCGGTTGAAAGAACTCCGATATGGGTTATGCGCCAGGCAGGGAGATATTTGCCGGAATATAGAGCGGTTCGCCAAAAATATGATTTTCTTACCATGTGCAAAACGCCTGATCTTGCGACCGAAGTAACATTACAACCGATCGATTTGATCGGGGTTGATGCCGCTATCATTTTTTCCGATATTCTGGTTATTCCTGAAGCAATGGGTATGCATCTTGAAATGCATGAAGGCATAGGGCCTGTGTTTCCACATCCAATTAGAAATGAAAGTGATGCCCAAACCCTTAATAAAATCGACCCGACAGTCGACTTAAAATATGTGCTTGATGCGGTAACCTTGACAAAAAAAGAATTAAACCGACGTGTTCCATTGATCGGTTTCAGCGGTTCTCCATGGACTTTATTGGCATATATGGTTGAAGGCCAAGGATCCAAGACATTTTCAAAGGTTAAATATTTGATTTACAATAATCCAAAACTGGCCCATCGCCTTTTGGATAAAATTGCGGATGCCGTCGCAATCTATTTATGCGCGAAGATTGAAACTGGTGTAGATGCTGTTCAAATATTTGATACCTGGGGCGGCATTCTTTCCCAAGATGATTTTGAAGAATTTTCTTTGAATTACATTAGAAAAATAATCTCCGAGGTCAAAGGCAAAGGTGTGCCTGTCATTATGTTTGCCAAGGGTGTGCACTATCATCTAAACAATCTTGCTGAAAGTGGCGCTGATGTATTGGGTCTTGATTGGACAATGAATATCGGAGACGTCAGGAAAGAGGTTGGAGATAAAGTTGCTCTTCAAGGGAACCTTGATCCCACGATTCTTTATGCCGACCATGAAAAGATAAAATATGAAGCGAGGAAAATATTAAAATCGTTTGGTAAGGGAAGCGGGCATATTTTTAATCTCGGTCACGGGATATTGCCTGATGTCCCCCCTGAAAACCTTAAGGCGTTAGTGAATTTTGTTAAAGAAGAGAGTGTTTCTTATCACATGGATGATTAAAACCACTTATAAAATTTGAAACGCTCCATTTAGGAAAGAATCACATTGGAGAAGAATCGTGTTTAATATCGATATTGATTTAATAAAAAAGTATGACAGGCCCGGACCGCGCTACACAAGCTATCCGACAGCACCTCATTTTAATGAATCGTTTACCCATGAAAATTATCTTGATGAGATCATCAAGACCAATCAGGGGAAGGATTTGCCTGATTTGTCGTTATATTTTCATCTGCCATTTTGCGACACACTCTGTTACTTTTGTGGCTGTAATATGATTGTAACCAGAAATAGAGACAGGATCAAAAAGTATATTGAATATTTAAAGCGCGAGATAGACTTGATTACATCCCATATTTCACATGATAGAAGAGCCACCCAACTGCACTGGGGCGGCGGCACACCTACGCATTTGAGTCCGGAGGAAATCGCTGATTTAAGTTCCTATATTCATGACAGGTTTGATTTTAAGGCTGATGTGGAGGCTGGATGTGAAATTGATCCCAGAGAATTAACCAAAGAGCATCTTGCGGCTTTGAGAAACGGCGGCTTTAATCGCATCAGCATGGGGGTGCAGGACTTCAACGAAAAGGTTCAAAAAGCTGTTAACCGGATACAGCCGGAAGCTCTCACAAGACGGGTCGTTGATTGGGTGCGCGAATTTGGATTCGACAGCATTAATCTTGATATAATGTACGGACTTCCTTTTCAATCTGCAGAAACGTTTGAAAAGACAGTGGATACCATTATTGATGTTGATCCTGACAGAATCGCGCTGTTTAACTTTGCTTACGTCCCGTGGATGAAAAAACATCAAAAAGTAATCCGTCCGGAGGATTTGCCTGTTCCTGAAGAAAAACTTAACATTCTCAAGATGTCGACTCAAAAACTGACGCAAGCAGGTTACGTGTTTATCGGCATGGATCATTTTGCCAAACCCGACGATGAACTCACGCTGGCACTGAAAGCAAAAAAACTTTACAGAAATTTTCAAGGCTACAGCACCCATGCAGGTACGGATCTTTATGCCATGGGCATTACCAGCATTGGTCAGTTTGGACGAATTTATGCTCAAAATATAAAAAAAGAGAGACAATATCATGTTTCACTTGATAAGGGAATTTTACCGACAGCCAAAGGATGTTATTTGGACGATGATGATCTGTTGCGGCGGCATGTTATTATGAAACTCATGTGTGATTTTGAACTCGATTTTGCTTCAATTGAAAATGAATTTAACATAGATTTTGAAACCTACTTTGAATGGGGGCTCAACAACTTTGATGAGATGATGGCCGACAACCTCATGTCCATTGAAAACAGAACGCTGAAGATAACTAAAATGGGCAGGCTCTTGATCAGAAATATAGCCATGAATTTTGACGGTTATATTGAAAGAAAAGAAGATCACGCGCGTTACTCAAGGACCGTATAACCCTAATTGGTCGTAAACGAAACGGGAAACTATATTCAGTCATTTAGAGCATAAAATATCAGCCTTTTTTTCTCTGCAACGTTGGGATAAATGTTTATATGAATAAATACGCGGTAGTTCTTTTTAACCTGGGTGGTCCGGACTCTTTGGAAGCCATAAAACCTTTTTTGTTCAACCTGTTTAGTGATCGCGATATTTTTAAGATACCGGTTGGACAAAAATTGTTTGCAAAAATAATGTCCGTTTTTCGCGCACCAGCAGTGAGGGAAAAGTACAAAAGAATCGGCGGGAAATCTCCCATCAATGATTGGACACAATTGCAGCGGTCAATGCTTCAGCAAGAACTGCAAAAAGAGGTTCCCGGTGTCGAAGTTTATAAAGCAATGAGATATTGGAATCCAACAATAAAAGATATCGCCGAAAAGGTGTTAGAAAAAGCATTTGATAAGATAGCACTGCTTCCTCTCTATCCGCATTACTCAATAACTACCACCGGATCTTCATTTAATGAATGGAAGCGAGTGTATAAAGGAGATGTCGGAAAGTTAACCTTTATTGACGACTATTTTGATAACCACCGATATATTGATGCTTTAAATGAAAGGATCGATGAAACGATCTTACGATTTCCTGAAAATGTCCGGGACGATATTCAATTATTGTTCAGTGCTCATGGTCTGCCTGAAAGCTTGGCCAAACAAGGGGATCCATATCCAAAGCAAATAGATAAAACGATTGCGTGTGTGATGAAAGCTCGCAATTTTTCGCATGAATACCATTTGTGCTTTCAAAGCAAAGTCGGTCCTGCCAAATGGCTTAAGCCGTCAACCGATGAAATGATCAGAGGACTGGCTGTAAAAAGAAAAAAACAATTGCTCGTTATCCCGATTAGTTTTGTATCCGATCATATTGAAACCTTGTTTGAACTCGACATTGAATACAGGATGATTGCCGATGAAGTTAGCATCGAAAATTATATTGTAATGAAAGGGTTGAACAATTCAAAAACGTTTGTTGCAGCGCTTAAAGAATTGGCCGTTCAAGCGCTGCAAATACAACGCGTAATAGAACCAGAAAATTTTGAAATAAATGGATAAAAACACAATTGACATTACGATTCTTGGTGCAGGCATATCAGGGCTTACAACTGCTTTTTGGTTAAATAAGCAGGGATTTGAGATAACCGTTCTTGAGTCAAAAAAAGAGCCCGGCGGATCCATGGTCACCAGGCATGAAGACGGGTTTCTGATTGATTATGGACCTAACAGCGGATTGGAAACGACACCATTAATCGGACAGATTGTTGAGCATGTAGGTCTAAAAGGGGAAATGATTTATGCTTTGGAGAAAGCTAACAAAAGATATATTTTAAGACAGAATCAACTTCATGCTCTGCCGACCCATCCGGTTGCTTTTTTAAAAACAAAACTGTTTTCACCTAAAGCTAAGCTGCGTCTTTTGGCGGAACCGTTTTCGAGAAAATCTCATGAAGGATATTACCAAAGCATTTCTGAATTTGTAAAAAGACGACTGGGACAGGAATTTCTTGATTATGCAGTAAATCCTTTCGTTGCCGGAATATTTGCAGGAAATCCTGACAATTTAAGCGTTAAATCTGCTTTGCCCAAGTTATATCGATTGGAAGAATTATATGGCGGTTTGTTCAAAGGATTTGTCTTAGGTGCAAAAGAAAGGAAAAAAGGGGCAGAGCAATCCAAACAAAGCGCAAGAATGTTTTCATTTAAAAAAGGGATGCAAAGTTTTCCCGAAGCCATTGCCACCAAATTAGGCGGTAACGTCAGATACAATTGCAAGGTTGAAAGCGTCGTAAAATCAGGGTCTAAATTTAAAGTATTATACCGTCATGGCGATAACTCAGAAGAAATTGTTACGGATATTGTGCTATCTACAGTTCCGGCCTATCATGCCGCGTCTATTTTTGACGATCCGGAAAATAAATTGGTCGACCATTTGAATAACATTTATTATCCTCCTGTAAAAGTGCTGTATTTAGGATTTAGGAAAGAGGTTGTCGGTCAGGTTCTCGACGGATTTGGATTTTTAATTCCAGAAAAAGAGAATAAAACTTTTTTGGGAGCCATATGGAATTCAGTAATATTCCCTTACCGGGCAAAGGACGATATGGCAGCGTTTACACTATTTGTCGGAGGAGCTCGGTCCCCCGAACTGTTTGATAATGGGAATGACAAGCATGTCAATAGCGTGATTAAAGAGTTCAAAGAAATAATGAATATTGGTGAAGACCCCGTATTTATCAAAGAAAAAATGTGGGCGAAAGCCATTCCACAATACCGCCTTGGATATATTGAACACGAAAGATACTTTGAACAGTTTGAGTCGAACAACCCCGGTATTTTTTTAAGCGGTAATTACCGGGGAGGCATTTCCGTGGGTGATTGTATAAAAAACTCAGAATTGACGGTTAAAAAGATTTGCGAATACATAAACCGAAACGCCATTAGATAAGACGGTTAGAGATGGCTTGCGGTCAAATAAAAAAGTAGGTGTTAAAACCTGAATCTTGCAAGATTCAGGTAAAAAGATAGGGGTTTTAAGGAATCAATGATTAAAAAAATGGAGGTATATTCTGAATAATTCAAATATAATATGGAAATTTTTTACATCTGTTAAGCTCTCTGTAGTTCTTCTGCTGTCTCTTGCAACCACTTCGATTGTTGGAACGATCATTCCGCAGAACGAAAACCCGTCTGCGTACTTTCAGGCATACGGTGAGTTTCTTTACAAATTATTTAATGTTTTTGACTTGTTCGATATGTATCATTCCTGGTGGTTTCAGCTGCTGATTATTTTGCTGACCGTAAATATCGTGGTCTGTTCAATAGATCGGCTTTCCACTACATGGAAGATTGTTTTTATAAAAAAACCGCCTTTTATTCTTTCAAAGTTCAGGAACCGCGCTGACAATGAATATCATGTTGATAGTCGTTCGTCTGGACAGTTGAAAGATATCTATGAACCCTTTGTATCTAAAGGCTTTGGATATATCAGGACCGAACAGACGGACAAGGGGTATTGTATTTTCGCTGAGAAATGGCGTTGGGCCCGTCTGGGTGTTTATGGTGTGCATTTGAGCATTGTTTTGCTGTTAATGGGAGCACTCATCGGATCTTTTTTCGGTTTTGACGGATATGTCAACATCCCGGAAGGCGAGGTGGTCAACAGCATCAGAATACGTAATCCAGGACGGGCAGAGGCTCTGGATTTTGGGATCTTGTGCGAAGATTTTAACGTCAGTTTTTATGATTCAGGAACACCTAAAGAATTTCGTTCCAGTTTAACCATCATTGAGGATGGCAAGCCGGTATTTAAAAAAGATATTGTTGTAAACGACCCCCTTCGTTACAAGGGGATAAATATATTTCAATCGAGTTATGGTCCTCTTCCTCCAAAAGAAGCCACGCTGAATTTTACAAGCAGAAAAACAGGGAAAGAGTATAAGAAAAAGGCGTTGGTCGGTCAGCAGATTGATATCCCGGAAAACGTGGGGAAGTTTGTTCTCAAAGATTATGCCAATTCCTATAAATTCAGAGGCCAACCCATTGGAGAAGCCTTTATCGGAATTCTTACGGATAATAATGGATCGTCCGTTGAAGTCGTTCTTTCCTTGCGTTTTCCGAATTTTAATCGGATGCAAAAGGGGGATATGGTTGTTTCCGTGTCAGAATACGATCAGCGTTATTATACCGGTCTTCAGGTTACAAAAGATCCCGGTGTTTGGATCGTTTACTCCGGATTTATTATATTAATTATAGGGTGTTACATAACTTTTTTCATGTCCCATCAGCGACTTTGCATCGATATCGAAAAGAAGGGGAAAAAGTGCAGAGTCATGGTTTCAGGTACCGCGAATAAGAATAAACTTGGCATGCAGAACAAGATAAAGAGGATTTCTGAAAAACTGATTGATTTGAAACACAGCACATAGAGCTTAAATCCTGAATTGAAAAAAAGACGACAATACAAATAGAGAGGAAAGATAATGAACAGTTCATTCTTGTTATCCATCACAACATTTATATACGGTTTGGCGGCTTTTTTATATATCGCCTTCTGGGTTTTCAAAAAACCATTGCCGGGTCGGCTGGCAACCTGGACGGTTTTTTTAGCGGTAATCTGTAATACGATTGGTATTATCATGCGATGGGTGGAATCTTATCGCCTTGGTATTGGTCACGCCCCACTCTCAAACCTCTATGAATCCCTGATCTTTTTTTCGTGGACCATTGCCGTTGTTTATCTGGTTATTGAGAAAAAATACGGAAACCGCATCATCGGTGCATTTACGACGCCACTTGCTTTTTTAACAATGGCGTATGCCTCGATGTCCCCAAATATCAGCGATCAAATACAGCCGCTGCTTCCGGCATTGAAAAGCAACTGGTTGATTGCCCATGTTATGGCGTGTTTTATCGGGTACGCCGCCTTTGCCATTGCTTTTGGTATGAGCTGTATGTATCTTTTCAAACAAAGGGATACCGAGGAAAAAAACAATTTACTCGCACACTTCCCGAATACCAAAATTTTGGAAGAACTGAACCATCAAATGATAATGTTCGGGTTTCTATTTTTGACAACCGGCATCATAACCGGAGCGGTCTGGGCCAATTCAGCCTGGGGCCGTTACTGGGGCTGGGATCCCAAAGAAACCTGGTCCCTGATTACTTGGTTCATTTATGCGACATTGCTGCATGCCCGGATGATGAGAGGCTGGGGTGGCAAACGCATTGCATATCTTTCCATCCTTGGATTTATTGCTGTACTCTTTACATATTTCGGAGTAAATTATTTGCCTGGTTTACATAGCTATGGAGCATCATGATGGAATTCAAATTAAAAAAATTTGAGTTTCGCATCAATATTTTTTCTTGACAACGAATCGCCGTTGTTATACTACATTGTATCACATTCAAAATGGTAATTGTCATGACAACGAATCACCCATCCATATCGAACGTTTACAGCATGATGTCCATGATGCCCACCCGAGGTGCACCCATGGATTGATCATTTGGAATTTCTGATCATTAAAGCCGTGGGTGTAAAAAAACCCACGGCTTTTTTTATTTCTTTAAGAAAGAATCATCGAATGTTTTTAACGCCTTTTACATCAAATATCCACTTTGTCTTTATGCATATCCGGGTATGCCTATGGATAATGTCCAGGCTCCTTCTGGAGTCGTTTCATCAAAGTTTATCCTGCTTTCATTAATTTAACTTTCAAGTTTCGCACCTAAACATGGATAGAAAGCCCTTGATGGTGCGGACCGGAAAAAATTTTTTAAGGAGACACACCCATGGCCAAAACCATAGAAGAAATCAATGCCAAAATCCGATCCGGGAAGGTGGTGGTGTTCACCGCCGAAGAGATTATCGATGTGGTCCAAGAAAAAGGGGTCAAACAGGCTGTTCGTGAGGTGGATGTCGTTACCACCGGGACCTTTAGCCCCATGTGTTCCTCGGGCGCTTTTTTCAACGTAAAGCAGCCAAAAGAAAAGATGAAGCTCGGCGGCGGATTCGCCACGTTGAACGGTGTCCCGGCGTATGCCGGTCTGGCAGCGGCTGACATTTACGTGGGCGCAACGGCAATTCCCGACGGCGATCCTCGCAACAGCAACGGCCGTCCCGGTAAGTTCCGGTATGGCGGCGCTCACGTTATCGAAGATCTGGTTGCCGGAAAAAAGGTCCTGCTAAGGGGCGGTGGTTATGGTACCGATTGTTATCCGCGAAAAACCCGCGAACAGATGGTCGGCTTGGAGGACATGAATGATGCGTTTTTGTTCAACCCGAGGAACTGCTATCAGAACTATAATGTTGCCGTCAACCTTTCCGACAAACCCATATATACCTATATGGGCAAACTCAAACCAAAACTAGGAAATGCCTATTACTGCAGTGCCGGTCAACTGTCACCCCTGTTTAATGATCCGTATTTTCGTACCATCGGTATCGGTACTCGGGTGTTCCTCAGTGGTGCTGAGGGCTATGTTGCCTGGCCCGGTACCCAGCACAATCCCAATGCGCCGCGACTGAAAAACGGCACCCCCCAAACCCCGGCCGGAACCGTTGCCCTGATCGGGGATATGCGACAGATGACCACCGAGTGGCTTCGGGCGGTTTGCTATACAGGATACGGCGTAACGCTGAGCTTAGCCGTGGGTGTCCCCATTCCCATTCTGGATGAAGACATGTTGCGTTCGGTTTCAATTACCGACGAACAGCTTAAAGCACCGGTGGTTGATTACAGTGAATTCTATCCAACCGGTCAAGGGGAAGCAAAGCTGGGTGAGGTCACTTATAAGGAATTGAAATCCGGAAGCATTCACATTAAAGATCAGGATGTGCCGACCGGGTCTTTTTCCAGTTATGCCCTGGCCCGCAAGGTGGCCCATCACCTCAAACAACTTATCCAGGACGGCGATTTTCTACTGACACAATTCCAGGCGCCGTTTCCGGGTGCTGTCATAGAAAAGGAGACCGCAAAATGAAACAGATGAAGCTTGTTTTTGTTTTTCCGGAAAATATTGTTGAAGAGCCCGTAACCTACCATTTAATTGCCGATTACGGCGTCCGGGTCAATATTTTGCGCGCCAGCATCGACCCTGGGAAGCAGGGTCGAATGGTAGTAGAATTGGTCGGGGAGGAGATCCAAATTTCTCAGGGACTGAACTATCTTGAAAGCGTCGGAGTGCTGGTTACGCCATTGGCAAAGGAGATCCGGCATCTCGACGACCGATGTACCAGCTGCACATCCTGTGTGCCTCACTGTCCGACTCAGGCGCTGGAGGTAGATCGTGAGTCCTGGAATGTATCCTTTGATCCTGAAAAGTGTATTGTCTGTTTCTCCTGTCTGGAGGTCTGCATCTATCAGGCCATGTCGGTGGAGGAACAGTTGGCATAGGGATTCAATGTTTATTACCACGCCGCAGCCGCTAAAAACGGCTGCGGCGCTTGTCTGGCTCAACTGGTTGATCAGAGCGTTTGTTGAAGTTTTCTATCACTACGTGATCCCTACGGCTTGATGCTGTAGTAAAATTGAAAAATTAAAGACATATGAATAGCCAATATTTGTTCTGAAAAAAGCTATGCTAAAAGAACGGTGATATTTGAAAAGGATGAGGAATCCGATAATCCCGATCGATAACCAGAATGTCCTCATGGATGTGATTGAGTAATGAACGATAATAGTGCTTACTTTCTCGCAATTCCTTTCCCACCAACTTTCGCTCATCAGATTCTTTCTCTAACTCCTTGACTCTATATTTCAATTCCTCATCGCTTGGATTTTTGGCCATTAGAAAATCCTCCAAAAACAACAAAACAAAAAGTACAATAAGGAAGACAGAATCCACTCAGACGGAATGTGGTTGTTCTTAACTTTCAATTAGCCATGCCATTAAAAAGTTTGGACCGTATCGGAGGTGGCTACATTTTCTCACATAAGTTATCGGTTTGCGCCCAGGCTGTTAATGCAATTGATCCCTCAAAAAGAAACCTTTGGAAAGGGTTGTTTTTTCCAGGGGTATCGCAATAGTATGATGAATCTTGTTTCGAGAATCATCCGTATACGTCTCTTACTGCTCAGGCTGAGGTGGAAACCCACTGGTTTTCAGATCACCCATTGCTTTGGTCAACTCTAATAAAACACCCAGCCCTCTTTTGCTTTCCGGTCCTGAGCAGGCAGAGAAAAACCCGAATGGACCGACATCTTTGCTTTTGGCCAGATCCACACTTGCGCCCACTTCGGCGAGGTTTTCCATCAGCGTTGCGAGCTGGGGATCGGAAAGCTTTTTGGCAACGCCGAGTAAAGCGACAAGACCGTCTCCGATCTGCTCGATGTCCTCAGCGGTATAAGCTGTCGCTATCTTGGCCCGAATATCATACGTCGCCTTAATGATGCGGAAGACACCGCTTTCTTCCAAGCCATTCAGATACGCGATGAGTTGAGGAACCATCAGTCTAAGCACGGGTTCTATCGTTGTGACAAAGTCGATAATATTTTCCAGTTGATCCAAAGAATAAATAATGTGCTTAACACTTCTGAGCATCCGCTTGGACAAGACCCCCAGATCTTCCAGCTGAAAAGCAGACTCTACACTTTCCAGTTCTTTGATTAACGATTTGGAAACCGGTTGGGCCATTGCCATCAAATCATTTTTAAATTCCTTCATACTCATGGCGGTTTCAGCCAAAGGGTCAATCCGGCTTTCAATGCGATCAAGTCGCTCAAGAATCAATTCTTCATTAGTCATGATGCCTCCTTTTTAGTAACTCTGACGCATCTTGCCAGCTATGTTGAATTGGGGTTCAAGCGGTAATTCATAACCTTTCAACATCATATTCCAGTAGACCCACTTGAACATCATCTTCCCTAAATAGTTCGATTGGCTTTCACCGAGAAGAGAAAAAGGGCCGAGGCCGGGGAAGGGAAACTTTCCGGCAAGGGGCTCCGTGTCGTAGCTGAAATCGATCAAATAAGCCATACCATGGCTTGAGACTATAAATCACGTTGAATGCCCGTCATATTCAGGTTTTGGCGCTTGCCCCTCTATCTCGAGGAGGATGTTCTCTACAACGATGTCGGATTCGTAGTGCGCCACCGCACCGGACTTGGATGTGGGTACATTGGTTGCGTCACCGATCACATAGATATTGTCGTGGTCAGCGGCCTTCAAAGTACCTTTATCGGTATTGACAAAACCCATGGGGTCACCGAGACCGCTGTCCGATATCACCCGTGCGCCGGAGTGCAGCGGGATGGAAACAAGAAGGTCATAGGGAATCGCATCACCCGTCACGGATTCGATGGTCTTTTTGCTAACATTCACATTGTCAATAGACCAGTTGGGAGTGATCTTGATGTTCTTTTCTTCGCAGACATCCCCAAGAACCTTTGACGCCACAGGCTTTGTGAAAGCACCATCCAACGGCGTGACCAATTCTATTTCGATGTCGTCCCGAACGCCATTTTCTTTAAAAAACCAGTCCGCGAGAAAGACGAACTCCAGAGGCGCGACAGGGCATTTGATGGGCATATCAGCGATGTTGACAACGACCCGTCCCTTTTTGAAGTATTTCCATCTTTTGTAGAGAGCTGTAGCACCATCCAGTGAGTAGTAGTCATGGACGTCGCCTCTCCAGTCATCCATCATGCCGTCGGTTTCTTCCGGTACGATCCTGCAACCTGTTGCAATGACCAGCCAGTCGTAATCGTACTGCCCCCTTTTGGTCTTGACCTGCTTTTTCTCGCGGTCGACATTGACGACCTCGTCTACAACTAAATCGACTCCCGTCGGAATAAAATCAGCTTTAGGCTTTACGCATTCTTGAGGCGTATAAATTCCAAAAGGGATGAACAACCATCCGGGCTGATAATGGTGGAGCGGATCCTTGTCGATGATAGTAATTTGCCATTCTCTATCAATTAACTCTTTGCGCAACTTGGTGGCGACCATCGTTCCACCGGCTCCTGAACCTAAAATAACAATTTTTTTCATATGTACCTCCTCAAATTATATTTATTTTTAATCGAAGCCCAAATCATAGCGGCTGCCAGACAACATCGGTAAGGCTAAATTAAATTATCGAAATTTTGTTTCCAACAGATTTGCGATGGAAATGGCGTCTAATTCTTTGTAAAGTGCGATAGTGGCTTTTTGCCAGCCCAGTCGAACCACGCAATCATCACTCTTTAGGCACGTTTCGGGTTCACTGATACAGCCAACAAGTTCAGACTGATCCTCAAACAATCGTGTGATGTCGCCCAAGGTAATTTTTTCCGGTTTTTTTGCCAGCATGTGACCACCTTTAGGCCCACGGAAGCTCTTGACAAACTTGGCTTTTTTAAGAGGACGGATGATCTGCTCGAGATATTTAACGGAAATATTCTGTCGAAATGAAATCTCCCTCATTTGAACAGCACCTTCGTTCTGATGTTGGGCCAAATCGAGCAACAATCGCGTTCCGTAGCGGGTTTTTTTTGTAAGTTTCATCTGCCTAAAAATAATGGTTGAATTATAGATTAAATTAATATATATAGTTTTAGTATGATATAGTGCTAAAAAAGATATCTTGTCAAGCAAAAAGTTTCCGATTGATCACATTTTAATTTAAATATGAATAAATATCAATTGGTTAAAAGTTTTTCTTGTGTTTTAAAATTGTTTTGTTATAAATGAATATGAACACAGATTTCGTTGTTATCGATCGGCAAAAATTTAAATGAAGGACTGTTTCTGAAGCGTTTTTGATACATATAGGGCTCGTTTGGGGCAATTCGAGAATACGTTCTTTTGCCCAAACAGACGGAATCAAACATCCTTCTCTTTGCCACTTTGCCAAGATTTATAAATAAAAAACGTTTCCATAAGTGCTCAAAAAGATTTTCATTTGGACAACCGTCCGTTGAAGATAAAAAACATATTTATTGGCGAGTCAGATGACAAAAACAACAACAGAAAATGGACCAACATCCGATCTTGAAAGATGGGTGAATTTACAATTGATTGAAACCATCCCTTTGGGAATCGCCATAATCGATCCGAAGTATAATCTGGTTTATGCCAACAACACTTTTGAACAATTGTTCGGCGATTGGAAAAATCGTAAATGTTACAACGCTTACAAAAGCGAAAATGAAATGTGCGCTCACTGTGAAAGTTCATCAACCTTTACAGACGGCACTCCCCGTGTAAACGAAGAAGTGGGGTATGACAAAAACGGCCGGCATATAAATTACTTGCAGCACGCTTCCCCTATCGTTGACGAAGATGGTAATTTCCCCTATATCGTCCATATTTTCACCAACATTACCGAAGCAACTCAGATTCGAGATGAACATCAGATTCTCTTTGACCAGGTTCCGTGCAATATTCTTTTAATTGACAAAAACTTCCGGATCGTAAAGGCAAACAAACGGCTCAGAGATTCCATCGGAAATCCCGAGGGCAAACTCTGCTTCGAAACACTCAAAGGATTGAAACATAAATGCAGCGAATGTACGGCCAGACAAACGTTTGAAGACGGCCAAATACACACCGGGTATCATGCTTGGAAATCCAAAGGAGAACAACCCCTCCATTTACATGTGATCACCGTACCGCTGAAACGCAAAGACGGCAGTTTTGATGTCGTATTGGAGATGGCGGTTGACGTTACGGAAACGATGAAACTGCAGGATGGATTGAAATTTGCGCATACGTATCTGAATACCATCATTTCAACGTCTATGGACGGTATCTTTGCGGTGAATGAAAAGGGAAAAGTGACTATTTTCAACCCCGCAGCCCGAAAATTTTTTAAAATCAAGGATAACCAAGTGGTTTCGAGAGAAGATTTTACCGCTATGCTCCCTAACGATTTTTTGGCCAAGGTTTTCGAGCAGCGCGAACATGTTTATTTGCCGGAAGCGGAGGTTAAAACCATTGACGGTAAGACTTTTCCGGTACGTCTGGTGGGCAACAAGCTGATGGTTGACGACAAATCAATCGGCATGGCCTTTTCAGTTCAGGATCTAAGGGAAATCAAACAGCTTGAAAGAGAAAAGCTAGAAGCCGAACGCCTTTCCGCTGTGGGGCAAACGGTTGCCGGACTGGCTCATGGCATTAAGAATCTGAATACCGCCCTTGAAGGCGGTATGTATATGCTGAAAACCGGTTTGGCTAAAGGAAACATCGACCGCATTCAAAAAGGCATGGAAATGTTGGCACGGAATATCGAACGGATTTCAACATTTGTAAAAGCATTTTTAAGCTTTTCCAAAGGCCGTGAAATTCAAGTTAAAATTTGTGATCCTGCTGAAATTGCAAAAGAGGTGGTCGATTTATACGTCGTCAAAGCCGATAAACTGGGTATAACGCTAAAATACGAAAAAATAGGGGATATCGATCCAGCTCCCATTGATTTTGAAAGCATGCACGAATGCCTGACAAACCTTGTGGGTAATGCCATAGATGCCTGTCAGATGAGTGACGAAAATTCGTGTTATGTAACGGTTCGGACGTTTGAAGAGTACAATACGATTATATATGAAGTGGCTGACAACGGATGCGGTATGGACTATGAGATAAAGCGTAAGGTTTTTACAACCTTTTTTACCACAAAGGGTTTGGGTGGTTCCGGCATAGGACTGTTAATGACCAAGAAAATTGTTCACGAGCATGGTGGAACAATAGATTTGAAATCCAAGCCCGGAAAAGGAACAACTTTCAGCATCAGACTTCCACGAAGGCGTTTGCCCAAACTAGTTGAAAAAGAAGCCTGACCCGAATTTCTCATGAAGAACATCAAACAGAAGAGCAAAACAAAACGATATCAAAAATTATATCGAAAAGGAGGATATTGAAATTAATTGCGGAAATATTATCCGATTAAAATAAAACCGTAATGTCTTTTCTTGAGGGAGGTCGTTTAATAAAGATCCACGAACACCCCCTCTCTTCATTAACATTCTTTTTAATGATATCGTCCAAATAATGCTAATTTCTTCACATAAAGGAGATGAAAATGACAAAAGCATCTGAAAAAAGAATTCTGGTCGTGGATGATGAACCGGATGTTCGTAATTTTCTAGCAGCCTGTTTAGAAGATGCCGGTTTTATCGTCGAAACAGCTGTTGACGGCATAGATGCCCTCGAAAAGGTTGACGTGTTTTCTCCTGATTTAATGACCCTCGATATGGTCATGCCGAGAATGCCCGGGATCAAGGTTATTCGAGAGCTGAGAAAACAAAAAAAGTGGGCCAAATTGCCCATCATTATCATCACCGCTCATGCCCGTGATGACATGGGAAGCGACCAAATTAAGGAATTTATGGCCTTGACAGCGAACGTGCGCCCAAGAGTAATATTGGATAAACCGATCTCCACAACCAATCTGATTAAATCGACGTGTAAAATTTTGGGGGTAGAGTGGGAAGGTAAAGAAGATATAACCGAAGACATGTCAGATGAACGCAGTAAACTTGCTAAATTAATTCATCAGGCCGATTCGGATACATTGCGAAAAGTACGTGACATGTTAAACAAAAAGAAGGATAAAGAACCTTATTTTTTATTTGAGTAGACAGGAAGTTTCAACAGATTATTTCTCAACCAGCCAAATGGTTTTAGGAGATTTCTGTTTTTTGTCGGTCAGTACTTAGTCAAATCCATTAACGTTTTTCACCGCTTTCATATTGACCGGCCCGATCAGTCCGCCTCAACTGCCCCTTTTGTTCCATCCCTGTCGGGAAATTGCCTCTCAGCGCTCTTCCGGTACTTCATCGAAAAATTACCGGTATTTTTCAGCCGAACGTCTTCCAGGGTTGATTTTCTTTGTAATGTTTTGTACTACTTTTATAAAAGGCTGTTTCAAAACCCACCATTCGCTAATTTAATTTTTTGCAAAGCGCTAAGCTCGCTTTATTAAAATGAGGGATTTTCTATCGTAACGGATATGTTCATTTGGGCGCGGTTCGTTTTACTGGCCATCAGTGCGCTGCTGTTGATTTTCGCACTGATACGGATGAGATCAAATGGGGATTCCAAAATTGAACAGGCGGTCCGCGATGAACTGCGTTTCGGTCGCGAAGAGTCCGCAAAAGGCGCAAGGGATCTGAGAGAAGAAGTATCTGCAAGTCAAAAGAATATCGTGGACACCATGGTGAAAACCATCGGTGAAATGGGTAAATCACAAAACGATCAACTTGAATCCATTGCCAAACGTATTCAGGAACTGACCGAATCGAATACGAAAGGCATCGAAAAACTTCGAACCACCATTGACACACAGCTAAAATATTTACAGGAAAGCAATGAAAAGAAGCTCGATCAAATGCGTGAAACGGTGGATGAAAAACTTCAAACCACCCTTGAAAAACGACTTGGAGAATCCTTCAAGCTTGTCAGTGAACGCCTCGAGGCAGTTCAGCATGGCTTGGGTGAAATGCAGAATCTTGCTACAGGAGTGGGCGATTTAAAGAGAGTTCTCACAAACGTTAAAGCACGGGGCACCTGGGGAGAAGTCCAACTCGGTTCACTTTTAGAACAAATATTGACCCCGGATCAATATGGTAAAAATGTAAATATTAAAACCGGATCACAAGAGAGTGTTGAATATGCCGTCCGGTTGCCCGGAAAAGACGATTCCTTTGAATCCTGTGTTTGGATGCCCATTGACTCAAAGTTTCCCCAAGAAGATTATCTGCGGCTTGTGGAGGCTGCCGATGCTGCCGACGTCGATGCCGTACAACGGGCTACAGCCTCGCTCATCCGCGCCGTTCACAGTTCTGCAAAAGAGATTCGTGATAAATATATCGAACCACCGAAAACCACCGACTTTGCCATCATGTTTTTGCCGACAGAAGG
>Ga0209928_1000027_pt1 | contig 28077 bp, 27 predicted proteins | sample SalPonF2_B_D2_MG_FD_185727 | JGI IMG/M metagenome (GOLD analysis project Ga0209928, IMG submission 185727) | Salt pond soil microbial communities from South San Francisco under conditions of wetland restoration - Salt Pond MetaG SF2_B_D2_MG... ...
CGTTCACTCGAACCCTGAACGCTCGACCGGCTCTTTCCGACAGTGAGCGACCCAGCGGCCTCGGTCGTCAGCTCCCGGCCTCAGTACGGTGGGGATTCGGCTTCGATGACGCCGGCCAGGTTGTCTAGCTCGTCGGTGAGCATGACCACGAGGTCGTCCAGCGTCACGACCCCGGCGATTTTGCCGTCTGCATCGACGACGGGCAGGCGCCGCACCGAATGCTCGGACAGCTTCTCGATGGCCTCGAAGATCCCGTCGTCGAGGGCCGCCGTCACGGGCGTCTCCGTCATTACGTCGCCGGCGGTCACCGCCGACGGGTCGCTCCGGGGTTCGAGGACCTCCAGTACGAGATCGCGATCGGTGACGATTCCGACCGGCTGCCCGTCGTCTTCGATGATCACGCTGCCGACGTTCTCCTCTTTCATCACCGTGGCGAGATTCCCCGCCGACTGGCCCCGGTGAGCGGTCATTACACCTGTTCGTGCCACGTCTTCGACTGGCATCGTCTCTCGTCCCGATAGACGCCAGCCAGTTCCATAACTGTATGTGCGTGGCCACGCAACACCCGGTTCTTCGGCCGGTCTCCGGGAGATCGAAACGGAGTCGGTTCTCCACAACCGGGACGAGCGGGACGACGTCCGGGACGAGCGGGACGACGTCCGGGACGAACGGGACGACGTGGTCTGCGAGGCTGGTGTCGGCGTGACGACGAACCGCTTCTCGCCCGCGGTAGGTTCACCGTACTCGTGATGGGTCGCAGTAATCGTGTCCTGCAGACATCTTTACGAGGATACTGCTGTAAAGGCACGCGGGTGGGAGTAATCCGTGGGTATCACGAGCGGTCCTCACGAAATCCCGAGATGCCGTTCGGCTCGAACGTCGGGAGAGCGGTAGACCGGCTCTTCTAGACCGGCTCTGCTCTGCTTCTAGACCGGCGCTGACACTACTGGTACATGCTCGGTTCCGGTCGCTCCTCGAGTTCCGGCTGTCGCGACTCCTCGAGCTGTCGATAGTGGCGGGCGATCTGCTCCATGCGGCTCCTGATCTGATCGGCCTGCTCTTCGAGCTCCGTCGTGTCGATGTCGAATTGAACGAGCGGTTCGAGCGCGTTCTCGATCACGGCACGGGCCGCCGCCGGGTCCGGAAGGTATGGGTTCGCTTTCACGACCAGTACGGCAGCCGGGACGTCTGCGTGGTAGCACGCGGAGACGAGCCCGCCCGTGATGCCACCGATCAATCCGAGTCCCTCCGCGAGGGCGATGTCGGCCTCTCGGAGCTGGATTTCTATCTCCTCGGTCGTCGCGACGCCGACCACGTCGCCGATCTCCGCCTCCGTGTCGGCGGGGGCACCTGCCAGGAAGATCGCGCGTTCGAACTCCGCTGCGAGGTCCTCGAGGATACACCGACTGAGCGCCTCGAAGGCGTTCCCCGGCAGCGCCACGTCGCTCTGCAGCGTCATCACGGCTGGCTCGTCCCGCGCATAGACGCGAACGAGATCTCGCACGCGGCCGTCCTGGAACGACGTGACCAGCGGGAACTCCGCCGAGACGATGTTCCCGTGGTGTTCGAGTGCCAGCTGCCTGGTGATCTGATCGGCGGCGATCGCGGCAACCAGCCCGTGGCCGGGGAGCCCTTCGATGAGCGTCGGTGCTTCGGCTTCGAGCTCTGTCAGTCGGTCGAACGTGGTGGACGGGGTTTTCTGGGACAAGGGTATCAACTCTTGGGTTTGCGCTGTTCTCCGGGCACCTCGATCAATCCATCCACTCGGAGACGCTGAGAATCTTCTCGCAGATAGGGCAGATCCAGATGGTGGCGACACCGGTGTGGTCCTGCGGTTCACCACCGCTCACGGGCGTTATCTCCTCCTCGCAGTAAGGACATTTCCCAGTCATGCGGTTCGTAATTGGTGGTGGACCACCAAGGTACTATCCACGTCCGGACGACCCTCCGCAGTCACGGTTGCCCCCGTGGTAGTCCGAATCCATCGCCCCCGCGCGGCAACTCGCAGACGAGCAAACAGCTTCGAACTCGACCGAGCAGCGTCCCGGTCGAAACGAACTGTGGTTTGCGGCCGCGGTTCGGCAGGACGACGGCCGCGCAGAAAAAGTAATTTGACTGTCCATTCAGTAGTTACATCGAATAATCTATACATTTGGCGACGTTCGAGCGTTCACGAGTCCGGTGCCCCGACCGGTAGTTCTTCGGAGCGTCCCCGAACAGATCACCCCGAATCGCTATCCGCGACGGGAGAAGCGATACCCGTCGCGGCTCGACGGTCTCGACCGCGGCGACGGCCGACGCGCCGGCGGAACGACCGTCGCGGTTCGGTGCTTAGCACGAGATTGCCGGACGTAGCCGGCTTACATTCGATCACATGGAATTACAAACGCTTACAACCGGTCTGACCGCCGGCCGCGGGCCGCTCGTCGTGGTGTCTGAACGCCGGGTCGTCGAGCGTGCCGTGATTCGGCGTCTGGTCACCGGCGGGCCACAGGTCGGCCTTCCACAGCTCGTTGTGAACGGCGGAACGATAGCACATGGTAGCGGAAATAACAGATACACATATTATATATCGAACTGGTAGTACTTGCGTGGCGCGGAGACAGAATTCGGCCAGTTCGAGTCACGTCTCACTCCGGAACGTACAGAGATCTGTACACTCGTTGCGACGGGAACGGACCCAATCGTACAATGCGCCCCGGCTAACGCTGCGCGGCACGGTCTCTGGTCGCCTCGGCCGGATGTGGCTACCGAGTCGGCGTTCCAGTGGTCGGGTCAGTCCGCGATGTCGAACCGCGACGGGGGCAGGCGGAGCTCGTCGAGGAAGTCGATGTACTTCGCGTTGTAGACCAGACTGACCTCCTTGGTGACCGGCACGCCCACGCAGGTCAACCGCGCCCCGCGTTCGATGGCCTCCTCGGGGAGGATCTGCTGGCCCGGCATCGCGATCTCGCCGTCCTTGAGGTAGACTGCACAGTTCGAGCACGCGCCCCCGCGGCAGGCAAAGGGCCACTCGTAGCCCCGGCGCTCGACCGCCTCCAGGATCGACTCCCCGCGCTCGACTACCACCCTGCCGTAGTCCGTATCGGAGAGGTTCGCGCTGGCGGCCTTCTCGAAGAGGTCGTCGTCGTCGATGTCCCAGCCGTGGTCCTGGACGGCCTCGTAGTTGAGAAACGAGACCCGCGCCCGTCCCGGCTGGCGGACGACGGGCTTGACGCTCCGCCCGGGCATCTCGAAGCGCTCGATCTCGTCTACGACCTCGTCGACCGATCGGGTCTCGAACTCGGTGACCCACTCGCCAAGCTCCTCTTCCGGGAACCCGTACCACTCGGCGAGTTCCGCCTCGGACAGCCCCTGCTTGTAGCCGATCGCCGCCATCAGTCGCCGCGCGGCCTCCTTCGAGCTCACGTCGGCCAGCCGACCTTGCAGCGCCTCGAGTGAGATTTCGTCTAGTGGCATTTCCACTGGAAATTCAGCGTTGACGACGATTAACGTGCCGCCCATTCCCAGCGACTGGAAATCGGAGCGGCGCTCCGCGTCATCGAACGTGGCATCGAGGTCCACCCGATCGGCCGAACCACGTGGGCTGGCGTTCAGTCACCGACTCCGCTTCCCCACGCCGTGACCACGCAGTTCGTCGCGTCCGTGCGGACCGTTCCGGCCGTCGAGCCCAGGAGGGCGCGTCGGAGACGGGGCGTCCTGGTGCCCCCGATGACCGTGAGTTCGTAGTACTGAGACTGCTCGACGATGGCGTCCTCGACGCTGTCGGCTTCGAGCAGCCAGGTGCCGACGTGCTCGACTGTCCTGGTTCGTCTCGCACGGGCTTCGAGCTCCCGTTCGGCGTCGCGCTTCGCCTCCGGGTCGTCGGCCGTCACGACGGACAGGAGGTCGATCCACGCACCAGTGGCGTTCGCGACGGCCTGTGCGATCCGGGTCGCGGCAGCCGAATGGACGCCACGAGCGACCGGTACGAGCATGGTCGAGATGGGGTCGGGCAGCGGCGCTCCGCTCGGGACGGCGACGGGACAGTCGACCGCGGCCCGCAACTCGTCGAGCGGCGACCGCGCGAGCGGAGCGGGACCGGTCCTGAGCCACGATTCGTCGACGACGACGACCTCCGCACCGTACGACTCGACGCCCTGCTCGACGATCTGCGGGAGGTCGTGGCCGACGTGGACCGCCCCCGTGACGGGAAGCCCACCAGTCATGACCCCGATCGCTTCGACCACGTCGAGCGTCGTCTCCCGGTGGCCCTCGAGCATCGGGATCGGGAGGGTGAGCGGGGCCGCCCGGGCGACGCGAACGGCGTTCAGCACCACGAGGTCGAGATCGAACCCGGCGGCGATGCGCCGGCCGAGTTCCAGCGTTCGCCACTGCACGGTCCCATTCCGCAGGGGCACGAGGACCTTGCCCTGGTCGTCGCTCCCGGCACTGACCGTGACCTCCCCGTGGTCGACCGAGGGTGCCGACGGTCCCCGAATCGTGCCCATATCCCCACAGAATGAACGAAACTATATAAATTTCCTCTAGTTCTTTCTGAAACGTTAATAGAACACTCAAATTTTTCCGATTCGTTCTCCCCGGGTGGCGCGGGCCGGGGGTCGGGCAGGATGGCGTTCTACCGGCGGAGTCGCGCCGATTCGTCGCTCGAACCCGCGAGACCGCGCGAGGACCCGAACTAAAGATAAAAGTTGTTTGGGGTCCGATTCGGTGGTATAAGTATGGGTGTTCGAATCGATAGCGTCGACGAACGGATCCTCTACCACCTGGCCGCCGACGCCCGGCACACGTCCGCGCCGGACATCGCGGCGGAGCTGGACGTCTCGGCGCCGACCGTTCGCAACCGCATCCGCCGGCTGGAGGAGGCGGGGGTCATCAGGGGCTACCACGCCCACATCGACTACGAGCGGGTCGGGGGCCGCCTGACCAACCTGTTCACGTGCAGCACGCCGGGCACCGACCGCGAGCGGTTCGCGCGCCGCATCCTCGGGGTGCCGGGCGTGATCAACGTAAAGGAGGTGATGTCCGGCCGGGACGACCTGCTGGTCACGGCGGTCGGCACGGACACCGACGACATCACGCGCATCGCTCGGGACATCAAGGCCCTCGGGGTCGACGTCGAGGACGAGGACCTCGTCCACCGCCAGCACTACTGCCCGTACTTCCCGTTCGGGCCGGCGGACGACCGGACGACCACCCCGGTGACCAGCGTCGCGGACCTCGCGGGCGAGGCGAACGTCGTCGAGATAACGGTCGGCGAGGGCGCACCCATCGCGCGGAGGACCGTCGAGGAGGCCAGCGAGGCCGGTCTCATCGACGACGGCGTCCTCATCATCACCATCGAGCGGGACGACGAACCGATCACCCCGAACGGGGAGACGACGTTCCAGCCGGACGACCTCGTGACGATTCTCTCCCGGAGCGCCCTCTCCGAGGAGACGCTACGGACCATGACCGGGGAGTAGCGAGCGGGACCCACTCCGCCGGTCGGCAGGTCAGTCGTCCCCCGCCGCCGCCCCGGTAGCGACGCTCTCCTCGCGGGAGGGGATGCCGCCCGTCGTGAACAGGGAGAGGGCGATTGTCACGACGGAGAGGACGAACAGCACGCCCAGCCCACCGACCAGGGCGGCCTCGGCCGCGTGCGGGACGCCGTGGCCGGCCCGCAGCGCCTGCTGGAGGTCGTCGAACGTCCGCAGGCCGCCGCTCCCGTGGAGGCCTCGGCTTACCTGCCAGCTCAGCACGGCGCCGAGGACGGAGATGCCCACCGCGCTGCCCGTGTTCCGGAAGAGCTGGTACGAGGAGGAGGCGACGCCCATGCGGTTCTGGCCCAGTTGGTTCTGCACGCTCGTCATCAGGGGCGGCGTGAGCGAGCCCACGCCGACGCCCATGAAGAAGGTGTTCGCCAGGATGAGCCCGAACGGGGTGGAGACCCGCCAGAAGGCGGCGGCCCCGAACGCCACGAGCATGACGCCGAGGCCGAGGCGGATGAGCCGCTGCTCGCCGACCCGCGCGACGAACCGCCCGGAGGTCATGCTCGACCCCGACCAGCCGATGGCCAGGGGGATGACGACGATGGCGGCGGTGAGCGCCCCGCCGCCGCGGATGGCCTGCATCAGGAGGGGGATGAACGTCATCACCGCGAAGATGGCGAAGCTGGAGAGGAAGGCGACCGCGCTCACGGAGACGAACACGCGGTCGCGGTAGAGGTCGAGCGGGATGATGGGCTGTGCGACCCGGCGCTCGACCCACGCGAACCCGAGGAGGGCGACGACGCCGACCCCGATGGCGACGAGCGAGAGCGTCGGCTCGGACGTGTACTGGTGGAGGCCGACGAGGACGCCGACGATGCCGACGGCCCCTGTCAGCGTCCCCCAGTAGTCCAGCGACTCGTCCTCGCTGTCGACGTCCTCGTCGAGGGAGTACCAGACGAGCCCGATGGCGACGACCCCGACGGGGAGATTGAGGAAGAAGACGGCGCGCCAGCTCACCGCCGAGACGAGGACGTAGCCGAGCTCCGGCCCGACCACCGAGGCGATGCCCCACATCGCGGAGCCCCAGCCGATCGCCTTCCCACGCGACTCGGGCGGGTAGACCTCGCCGAAGATGGCGTAGGGGATGGCGAGCATCGAGCCGGCGCCGGCGCCCTGCAGCGCCCTGAACGCGATGAGTTCGAGCATGGTCGTCGAGAGCCCGCAGAGCACGCTGCCGGCGACGAAGATGGCCGCCCCCGCGACGAACAGGGGTTTCTTCCCGTAGATGTCGGAGAGCCGCCCGAACACCGGGATGGTGGCCGCGGTCAGGAGCATGTACCCCGTGAACACCCACGAGTAGAGGGCGAGCCCGCCGAGCGAGGCGACGACGGTCGGCATGGCGACCGTCACGACGGTGCCGTCCACCGCGGCGAGGAAGATCCCGAGCAACACGCCCGCGGTGACCAGCTTTCGCGTCTCCATTCGTGTCTCCCGGTTGGGAGTACGCGGCAAAAAGGACACCCATCCGGATGGGTTCGCCGTCGGTCTCCGCCGAGCAGGGCAGTCGTGTTCCCCGGCTGGCCACGCGGACCGACGGCCGTAGACCGAACCTTCGCCCGGACCATCGCCCGGACCGACGGCCGTAGACCGAACCTTCGCCCGGACCGTCGCCCGGACCGACGGCCGTAGACCGGACCTTCGCCCGGGACGGACCTCTCCCAGGCCGGGTCCCGCCGCCGTCCCCGGAGTTACAGAGAATTACAATGACTTACATGAACTTACAACGACCCCGACCCGGTCGAAATCGGCGATTCGACCGGTTCGCGCCGCCTGCTCGGCCGCTCCACGGGCGTCGGGCGACTCGACGGGCGCGACTCACCCGGATTCGCCGTCCGTCGACCCCGTCCCGAGCAGGGCCTCGTCGGCAGCCCGTGCGAGGTCCCCGTACTCCAGGTAGTAGCGGTACTTCGCCCCGTCCTCGTCGCGGTCGCTCCCCATGTACGCGAGCGGCCCCGCGGCCGGGGAGAGGATGCGACCGTCGAGGCCGCCTCGTCCGACGTGTGCCGCCGCGACCTCGCTTACGTAGTAGCTGTTGTTCCCGAACTCGAAGGACTCCTCGACCCGGCACTCGACGTTCCCGAGCGCGTCGGCCAGGAGCGGCACGTCCACCTCGGCCGCCTCGACCAGATCGAGGTCCAGCGTTTCGACCTTGTCCACCTCGCGGCCGCTGGTCGTCCCACAGCGGGTGACGGCGTCGAGCTGCTCGACGGTCGGGACGCCCATGACGAACTCGGGGTGCTCCTCGAGGATCTCGTAGGTGTCGGTCCCGTGGTCGACCGACAGCAGGTAGCGGAACGGGTCGTAGCCGGCGAGCATCCACCACGCGGCGGTCATCACGTTCGGCCCCGTCGTCTCGCTCTCCGTCACGACCAGCAGCGGGACGTGCGGTTTGAGGAGGCTCTTCGAGTCCATCTCCCCGATCCGCTCGAACCCAGCGATGCCGTCCGCCGCGTCGTCTCTCCCCTCGTCGGTCCCCATGGCCCACCATTCGTTTCCGGGAAGTAATCGGTTTCCCCGTCGCTTCTCGGACGCCCGCCATCCGAGGCGCGGACGCGACCGAAATCCATCCGCGAGCCGACGGATCACGGCTCGCCGTCGGACGGCACACCCTCTCGCTCGGTGATGTCCGTCGACCCGGGCCCGGTGTGCTCGCCGTACGGGATGCCCCGCCGGCAGCCCCAGTAGTAGAAGCCGAGCGCGACGACGGCGACGACCAGGAAGTCCCAGCCGAACGGGATGACGCCGATGCCGCCGAACCGTCCGTCGCCCAGGAAGGAGATGGCCGCCATGGCGACCAGGTAGGCGAGCAGCCAGACGCCGTTGCGGACGCTGGCGAGACTCGCATCACCCCTGGCGACGTAGAAGCCGTATATCAGTCCCCCGGCGAGGAGTACGCCGAGCACCTGCCCGGTCAGCGGCCACGACTCCCAGAACAGCAGGAGCGAGGCGAGGACGAACGAGAGCGGCGCGAGGACCCGCCCGCCCCGGAGGCGGAACGGTCGCTCGACGTCGGGCGCCGTCTCCCGGAGCGTGGCCATCGTCACCGGGCCGATGGCGTACGAGACCATGAACCCGACGTTGACCGCGGCGATGAGCTGCGAGTAGCCGGCGCTCGTGACGAGGAGGAAGAACACCTCCACGAGAAAGGAGACGACCAGCCCGACGCCGGGTGTCCCGTACCGCTGGTTCAGCCGGTGGAAGAACCCTGGCATCGTCCCGTCCTCGGCCATCGAGTAGGCGACCCGCGGGACCGCGCCGACGTTGGTCGCGTTCGGGCCGTTCGGCGAGACGATTCCGTCCGCGAGGAGGAGGAGCGCGACGAGGCCGACGCCGGCGGCCGCCGTCACCGCGTACACCGGCGCCGAGAGGGCGCTCAGCGTGCCCCACTGGCCGGTGACGACCCCCTGGTCCGCCAGCGCGGGCCAGTCGAGTGCGCCGACGAAGACGACGCTGATGAGCGCGTAGGTCGCGATGGCGACGAGGACCGTCCCGACGATGGCGCGCGGGAGGTCCCGACCGGGGTTCCTCGCCTCGGCCCCGAAGTCGAGGGCCTGGCGGAAGCCGAGGTACGCGAAGACCGTCAACGACGTCCCGAGGAGCACCCCCGAGGCGCCGTTCGGGGCGAACCCCCCGTAGGCCGTGAAGTTCGCCGGGTCGAACGCGAGGGCGCCGACCACCACGACGAAGATGACCACCGGGACGTACTTGATGGCGGTGACGTAGTTCTCGAAGGTGGCGAGGTACTTCACGCCGGCGTAGTTCAAAAGGCCGAGGAGGACGAGGATGAGTACCGCGAGACCGATGCCGAGCGTCGAGACGTGCTCCCCGTCGCCGAGCGCCGGGAAGACGGTGCTCGCGTACCGGACGACCGCGACGGCCTCGGTCGGCGGGATGATGGCGTACGCGATGAACGCCGCCCACCCGGCCATGTGCCCGGTGAACCGCCCGTGGGAGAGGTAGGGGTACTTCGCGACGGCGCCGGGCGCCGGCCAGGCCGCCCCCAGCTCCGCCCAGACCAGCGCGATGACGAGGACGGCGGTCCCGCCGAGTATCCAGGAGACGACGGCCGCGGGACCCGCCAGGGACGCGACGACGCCGGGGAGCAGGAGCCAGCCGGAGCCGATGACGGTCCCCAGGCTCATCGCCAGAAGCGAGTAGATGCCGAGCTCCCGCCTGAAGCTGCCGCGGTCGGCGCTCATGTGCCCGTCGTCCTGCGTGACTGGATGCGGCCGATTCCGTGTCGGGCTCGAACGACCGAGGCCACGGGCTGCCCGTGGCTCCCGGGCGGACCCGTTTCAGGCGGCCCCCACCACGTCCTCGGTCAACGGGTGCGACCGAAGAATAGCTTCCCCCTGGGTGTCGGGACGGGGCGGGTCGGGCCCCGTCCCGTTCGTCTGCCTGGCGTCGGTCGCTCAGTCCTCGGCCGGCGCCCCGCCCCCCTCGCCCGCCTCCGGGGCGGTCTCGACGACGCCCTCGCCGCCGACCGAGACGTGGGCCGTCTCGTCGAGTTCGAGTTCTGGGAGCACGACGGCGACGACGAGCGCGACGAGGAGGACGCCCATCCCCGCGAGGAAGACCACGTCGATGCTGTTGGCGAGCGCGGCGACGACGGTGTCTCGGATCGCCGGCGGGAGCGCCTGGATCTTCTCCGGGCCGAGACCGGCGCCGCTCGATGCGAACTTCTCGCCCGCCCCCGGGAAGGCGTCGTTCAGCCGCGACGTCAGCTGGTTCGTGAGGAGCGCGCCGAAGACGGCGACGCCGATGGCGCTGCCCAGGCTCCGCGAGAACGTCACCGAGGTGGTCGCAACCCCCAGGCTCTTCCGCGAGACCGCGTTCTGGATGGCGACGGTCAAAACCGGCATGACGAAGCCGAGTCCCATCCCGGTCACGACCATGTACGCGGTGGAGTGGAAGTGGGTGGTCGCCGGCCCCATCGTCGAGAGCAGGTAGTAGCCGACCGCGGCGAGCGCCGTGCCGAGGACGGGGAACGCCTTGTAGCGGCCCGTGCGGGTCATCAGCTGGCCGGTGAGCGCGGCCGTCACGAGCATCCCGCCGACGAGGGGGAGCAACAGCAGCCCCGAGTTCGTGGCGCTCACGCCGAGGACCGTCTGGAGGAAGACGGGGAGGTAGATGGTCGCCCCGAACATTCCGATGCCGAGACAGAAGCTCAGCACGATGACGCCCGAGACCGTCCGGATGCCGAGCAGGTGGACCGGGAAGACCGGCTCGTCGACGCGGCGCTCCTGGAGCACGAACGCCACGCCCAGGACGACCGCCGCGGCGGCAAGGCCGAGGATGACCGTCGAGTCCCAGGCGTACTCGTTGCCGCCCCAGGTCGTCATCAGCATGAGCGAGCCGACCGCGCCGACGAGCAGGGCGGCGCCCTCGTAGTCGATGCGGTGGGCGTCGCCGGGTATCGGCAGGTCGAGGGTGGAGTGGATGATGAGGATGGCGAGCGCGCCGATGGGGACGTTGATGTAGAACACCCACCGCCAGGTGTAGTGGTCGGTCAGGTAGCCGCCCAGAAGCGGGCCGCCGATGGTCGCCGCGCCGAAGATGAGCATCATGTAGCTCATGTACTTGCCCCGCTCGCGCGGCGAGAAGATGTCGCCGAGGATGGTCGTCGCCATGGCGATGAGCCCGCCCGCGCCGACGCCCTGGAGCGCCCTGAAGAGCGCGAGCTGGTTCATGTTCTGGGCGACGCCCGAGAGGACGGAGCCGAGCAGGAAGATGGCGATGGCCGTCTCGAAGATCTTCGCCCGCCCGTAGATGTCGCTCAACTTCCCGTAGAGCGGCGTCGTGACGGTGACAGTCACCAGGTAGGCCGTGACGACCCACGAGATCTTGTTGAAGCCGCCGAGGTCGCCCGCGATCCGCGGGAGCGCCGTCGAGACGATGGACTGGTCGATGGAGCCCAGAAGCATCCCGAGCATGAGCCCGCCGAGGACGATCAGCCGCTCGCGGCCGATGCCCGAGTCGGCCTGGGCCTGTGCTCCCTCGCTCATCGGTCCGCCCGCCCGCCGTCCGACACGTCCGTGGCAGTCAGTCGTCGACGTTGAACGAACATTCAGTTATCTGGGGTTGACTAACCGTTCAGTCAGTATTAAGGCTTCTGAGTCGTACCGACCGGGGCTCGTGCCCGGGTTCGACGGGACGACCGCGTCGCTCACCCCCGTTGCCGTCGACGGTCTGTCGGCCGCTCGTCGCCCGCGGCCGGCCGAGTGAAGCCTTTTTGGTCGGTGACTGACTATTCATTCAGCAATGACCTCGACGCCGCTCTTCCCCGAGGGGCCGACGGACACGCGAGAGGCCATCATGGCGGCCACCTACCGCGCTCTCTGCGAGCACGGCTACGCGAACCTGACCATCGACCGCATCGGCCGGGAGTTCGCGAAGAGCAAGTCGCTGCTCTACCACCACTACGACGGCAAGGACGACCTCCTGCTGGACTTCCTCGAGTTCCTGCTGGAGCGCTTCGAGGCCACCGTCCCCCTCGCCGACGCGGACGGCGCGGCCGAGCGCCTGGAACGCCTCTTCGACCACCTCCTCTCGCCCGCGCCGGCGGCGGACCGCGAGGAGTTCATGCACGCGATGATCGAGCTCCGCGCGCAGGCCGCCCACGACGCGGCCTACCGGGCGCAGTTCACCAGGACCGACGACCTCTTCCGCGACCGGACCGCCGCCATCGTCCGGCAGGGCGTCGAGCAGGGCACGTTCCGCGACGTCGACCCCGAGCAGGTGGCGTCGTTCCTCCACGCGACGCTCGACGGCGCGATGCTCGAACGCGTCACGACCGACGACTTCGACGCCGCCGCGCTCCGCGCGGAGCTGGACGTCTACGTCGAGTCGCGGCTGCTCCCGGCCGAGGCGTAAGCCGCCCACAGTGGCCGAAGCGGCGGCCGCCTCCACTGGCCGACGCGGACCGCCTACAGCTGGTCGAGCACGGCGTCGGGGTCGTAGGCGAGCGAGAGCGTCCGGGAGCGACCCCGTCCCTCCAGGCGCTCGTAGTCGGCGTCGATGATGTCGAGCTTGTCGAGCTTGTTGACGAGCTCGGAGTAGCGGGTGTAGCCGAGGTCGGTGCGCTCGTGGAACGTCTCGTAGACGTCGCCGGCCCGGTCGCCGTTCTGCTCGGCGACGACCCGGACGAGCTCGCGCTCGCCGTCCGTGAGCGCCTCGAGGCTCCGCGCGAGGTGGATGTACTTCGACTCGTCGTAGGCCTCGGAGACGTCCTGGCGCTCGACGACCTTGCTGGCGCGCATCTCCGCGTTGAGCCCCGCCCGGCGGAGCAGGTCGATGCCCACCCGCAGGTCGCCCGCGTTCGCGGTGAGCTCGGCGACGCGGTCGAGGACCGCCGTCGAGACGACGCCGTCGCGGAAGCCGATCTTCACGCGGTCGCCGAGGATGTCCACGATCTCGGGCGCGTCGTAGACCGGGAAGTAGACCTCCTCCGGGCGGAAGACGCTCTGGACCCGCCCGTCGAGGGCGTCCATGATCTCGAGTTCGAGGTCCGAGGAGACGATCATCACGCCGATCTTGGCCCCGGCGTGGGCCTCGTGGGCCCGCAAAAGCGAGTAGAGCGTATCGGAGGCCTCGTCCTCGTAGAAGAGGTAGTTCACGTCGTCGAGTGCGACGACCAGCACCTCCTCCTCCTCGACCAGGCGGTCGGTCACCTGCCCGAACAGCTTCTTAAAGGAGATGCCGGAGGAGGGCGGCTCGTACTCGAAGATGGCCTCGAAGATGCGCGAGAACACCGCGTAGCGCGTCGAGTCCACCTGGCAGTTGACCCTGACGGTGCGCACGCCCGGCTGGGCGCCCAGCTCGCCGAACATCTTCTGGACGGCGGTGGTCTTGCCGGTCCCCGGCGGCCCCCGGACGGAGACGTTGAGGGGCCGCGAGCCGCGGACGGCGGGCCGCAGCGCGTACTGGATGCTCTGGAGCTGCGTCTCCCGGTGCTGGAACGCCTCCGGCACGTAGTCTATCTCGAAGACGTGCTCGTCGCGGAACACCGATTCGTCCCACGAAAGCATCCCCTCGTCGGGGTCGTCGTCCATCACCTTCTCAACATCCGCGTAGCTACTTAATCCTTCGCCAGCCGCGTGGTAAAAGTGAAACTTGTCGGTTGACGGCCGGATACCACCGTTCCCGCCCCGGCCCGATCAGACGGACTCCATGCCGCTCCGGACGTCCGCGGCCTGCATGCTCATCCCGTGTTTGTCTTGGGCGTGTTCGCGCACGTGCTGGATGACCTCGTCCTCCGAGTTCGCCCGTACCATGAAGTCACAGCCGTCTTGCGTACACTCGAACTGGTTTGCCATGATGTTCACTGCCCGCCCGTGCGAGCACACGGATAGACGGCCGCCAACAGGGTAAGGACGGGCTTGGACTTCGAGGGTCAGGGTCGATGGCGACCGGCGTCCGGGCCGGACCGTCAGAACTTCTCCAGCAGGCGCTCGTAGAACCCGTCGGACTCGCCGTCTCGCGGGCTCCGCCCGCTCGACCCGCCCGCGGCACTCTGGGCCTCGCGCGCCAGCTTCTCGACGATGAGCTCCGGGGTCGAGCGGGCGAGGTGGTCTTTCACCGGCGAGCGCTCGACCTGTAGCTCGCCGTCCTCGAGGCCGAGCGCCTCGATGCCGTCCACGGTCACGTCGAAGCCGGCGGTCTCCCGGATCTCGCTCGCGAGGTGGGAGACGAACACGGCCGTCGCCGCCGACTCGCGGAGCGCCTCGAGGATGCCGGCGACGATCTTCGCGCTCGCCCCCGGCTCGGTGATGCTCTCCAGTTCGTCCACCAGCACCAGCTTGCGGGTGTCGCCGCGGGCGAGCCCCGCGAAGTCCCGGAGCGTCGCCTCGAACGCGCCGGCGTCGAGCGTGCCCTGGGACTTGGCGTGGTAGTGGAGCTCCTCGACGGCCGGGACGCGCGCCCGTTCGGCCGGCACGGGCAGGCCCATGTGTGCGAGGACGACCACCGTCGCCACCAGGTCGAGCGTCGAGGTCTTCCCGCCGCTGTTCACGCCCGAGAGGAGCGACACCCCGTCCACGGCGTAGTCGACGGGCTCGACCTCCGCGAAGGGCTCGTCGAGCAGCGGCGAGCGCCCGCCTCCGATCTCGAACCCGCGGCCCCCGCGCTCGGGGAGCACGCAGTCGAAGTCGCGGGCGAACCGGGAGACGGCGAGCTGCACGTCGCGCTCCAGGGCGGCCCGGACGAGCGCCTCGGCTCCGTCGCGGGCGTTCGCGAGCGACGCGGCCAGCTCCCGTTTTCGACGTGCCGCGCGCCGGTCCCGGGCGGCCGTGAGCTCGTCGCGGAGCCGGGAGATCGCACCTTCGTCGTGTTCGACCGGGAACGTCGGTTCGTCCGAGAAGGCCCGCCGGGCGATCTCGGCCTCGTCCGCTTCGAGAACGAGTGCGTCCGCCAGGTGCTCGCGGGCGGCGGCGACGGCCGCGGCGTACTCGTCGGCGAGCTCGCGGGAGAGCAGCGAGTCGACGCCGGCGCCCTGCTCGACCAGCGAGAGCAGGTCCGCGCCCTCGATGGTCACGTCGCGCTCGCGGATGGCCGCGCGGAGTCGGTCGTTCGCCACCGATTCGGCCGTCGAGACGGCCACGTCGAGGTCGGCGACGGCGGCCGCGAGCCGGTCGAGCTCGTCGTCGCCGGTCACGCCACCGTCCTCGTCGAGCGAGTCCAGCGCCTCGTCGAGCGCGTCGAGGTCGAGCGGCGCGTCCATGTCCGCAGCGCGGTGGACGGCCGCGGCCGCGCGGAGGCTGTCGTGGTTGGCCGCGAAGAAGGCGAGCGTTCGCTCCGGGACGATCTCGGCCGGTCGGTCGAGGGCGTCCGGGACGACCCGCACGTCGCCGGAGACGTCCACGCCCGCGAACTCCTCGTCGAGGGCGATGACCGTCGCGTACCCCCTGGCGAGGTCCGCGAGGTCGCGGGCGTCCTCGACCACCTCGACGCTCACCTCGGGGAGCGCCCGGCGCGCCTCCGTGAAGCGTTCGGCGTCGGTCGTCGCCACGCAGCGGTCGCGGACGCGCACGTCGCGGGGGTCGGCGAGGAGTTCGACCCCCGCGAGCGCGTCGAGGACGTCGTCGTCCACGGGGAGGGCCGTGGCCTCCTCGGCGAAGGCGCGCAGCTCCCCGACGCGCGAGTCGACGCCGCTCGGGTAGCAGGTCTCCAGGCGCTTCTCGGCGTAGTCGGTGACCGTGCGCTCCCGGAGGAGGGAGAGCACCCCCCGGTAGACCTCGACGGCGCGGTCGGTGGCGAGAAAGCCCCCCGGGTCGTCGTGGCGGGCCCGGATGGCGCCCCGCGCGATGTGCGCCGCTCGACCTGGCGTGATGCCCGGCGCGCGCGCCAGTGCGGCCACGTCGCCGCGCTCGAGGGCGCCCTCGGGGTCGTCGAGTTCGGCCAGCGCGTCGGCGGTCTTCGACCCGACGCCGGGGATGCGCTCCAGGTCCATTCAGCGCCCATCTACCCACCCGGGGTAGAAAAGCGTTCTCGGGTCGCTCGTCGGGGTCGCTGGCACCCGTTCGGCTGGCTGACAGGCGGCCGCAGCGTGCGCGGGACGGGCTGGCCGCACTCCCGTTGACCGGCCCCGCGTCGTGGTCAGGTCACGTCGGGCCGGAGTGGTCCCGGCTTCGGTGATAAACGTTCGGCCGTCGGCGCCTGTCCTCCCCCTCGCTCGCCCGCCTCGAATCTGCGGGTGGTAACGTCGGCTTTTCGACGCACTGCGACCGCATTCCGGTCCCCGGAATCGGTGGGACAAGCCGGACTTTCCCGCTCGCAACATCCGTTACGGCCCCAAACGCGCTCCATAACAAAGCGACTGGCTGTCCGACTGTGTATCGTATGTCTCCCCAGAGCATCACATCACGCGCAGTCATCCTCGTCGCGCTCGTCGCCCTGGCGGGCGTCGCGTTCGGCGGCGTCGCCGTCGCCGACACGACGACGCACGCGACAGTTACAGACGCGGCAGCGAACACGCAGAACCAGACCAACCAGACCGCCTACCTCCGCGTCATCCACGCCTCGCCGGACGCGCCGAACGTGGACGTCTACCTCGACAACGAGACTGTCCTGACCGACGTCCCGTTCGGCACGGTCAGCGACTACCTCGAGGTCGCCCCGGGCGAGCACACCGTCGCCATCACGGTGGCCGGGAACCAGAGCGCCGAGGTGTTCGGCGGGAACGTCACCCTGAACGCCGGCGGGCGCTACACCATCGCCGCGACCGGCGAGGTGACCGAGGGCGCGCCGACGACGTTCCAGGCGTTCATCCTCCAGGATACGGTCGTCGCCCCGGCGTCGGGGAACGCCTCCATCAGCCTCGTCCACCTCTCGCCGGACGCGCCGGCCGTGGACGTGACCACCGACGACACCGTGCTGTTCGACAACGTCTCGTTCCGGAACGCGAGCAACTACGTCACCGTGCCGGCCGGCAACTACACGGTGGACGTGCGCGGCGCGACGGCCGACAACAACGGGAGCGTCGTGACCTCGTTCGACGTCAGCCTCGAGAGCGGCACCGCGTACACCGCGTTCGCGGTCGGCTACCTCGACCCGGCGAACGCGACGGGTAACGTCACCAACGCCTCCTTCGACCTCCTGGTTGCGACCGACATCGGCCCGGAGAACGCGACCATGCTGGGGAACGTGACGACCACCGAGACGAACGTGACCGCCGGCAACGAGACGGCCAACGCGACGGTGGGCGCCTGATTGCCGGCCTGACACTCGTCCCCGTCGGCCGCCCGGCGGGTGGGGCTCGCCGCCGACTCCCGCATCGGCCCACCTGAACGCCCTTACCGGGGACAACGGTCTTTTCTACGGGCGAACCGAAGCCGCTCCATGGACGTTGCAGCCAAACTCGACACCGCGCGCGCGGACCTCGCGGAGCGCGACGGCGTCCTCGTCGCCTTCTCCGGGGGCGTCGATTCGAGCGTCGTCGCCGCCATCGCCCACGACGCCCTCGGCGACGACGCGGTCGCCTGCACCGCGAAGAGCGAGACCCTGCCCGCCGCGGAGCTGGAAGAGGCGACCCGGGTCGCGAGCGAGATCGGCATCCGCCACGAGGTAGTCGAGTTCAGCGAACTCGAGAATCCTGACTTCGTGACCAACGACGGCGACCGGTGCTACCACTGCCGGACGATGCGCCTCTCGGCGATGTTTGACGCCGCCGAGGGGCTGGGCGTCGACGTGGTCTGCGACGGTACGAACGCCGACGACCCCGGCGCGGGCCACCGGCCGGGGCTGCGCGCCGTCCGCGAACTCGACGCCTACTCCCCGCTTTTGGCCCACGACCTCACCAAGGCCGAGGTCCGCGAGATCGCCCGCCGATACGACCTCTCGGTCGCGGACAAGCCCGCGATGGCCTGCCTCTCCTCGCGCATCCCGACCGGCCTCGCGGTGACGCCCGAGCGCCTCACCCGCGTGGAGCAGGCCGAGGCGCTGGTCCGCCAGTGGGGCTTCTCGCAGTTCCGCGTCCGCGACCACGACGGCCTCGCCCGCATCGAGATCGCACCCGAGGAACTCGACGCGGCGCTGAACCCCGACTTCGTCCGCGCCGCCCGCGAGCACCTCACCGAGGTCGGCTTCGAGCACGTGACCCTGGACCTCCACGGCTACCGGACCGGGAGCGTGAGCCCCGCCGGAGACGACGCGACGGCGGGGGACAGTGAGGCGACGGCTCCGGGTGACGACGCGGCGGCAGGGGACGGCGACACAGCGACGACCGACGGAGACGCCGCTGACGTCGACGACCTGCTCGCGGCGGAGTACCCGACCGACCGGTGAGGGGCGGCGACCCGAGTTCGCCGGTTTGTAAGTCTTTGTAAGCGTTTGTAATCGATTGTAAGTCCTCGTCACCTCCCGAAAATAGCCGTCAGTGCCCGTCGTCCGGCGCGCATCAGGTGTGGCGACGACGGCCCGACCCGCTACCGTCCGGTCCACCGGAGCAACAGGAGCGTCCCCTCGAACAGCGTGATCATCGTCGCGGCGATGATGAAGGGGGCCATGCCGGTCGGGTCCGGGCTGAAGAGGAAGGCGACGCCGAGGAAGCCACCCCAGAAGTAGAGGCGGCGGTCGGCGAGCCAGCGGCGGCTGGTCAGCCCCATCATGATGGCGAGCATCACCAGCAGCGGAATCTGGAAGACCAGCGCGAGATAGCCCATCAACAGCAGGATGAGGTTGAACGTCTTGCTCAGCGCGAACGCGATGGTGGTGACGCCCTCCGAGTAGTAAAAGAAGTACTGGAAGATGGCCGGGAGGACGATGAAGTACGCGAAGGTGACGCCGACGAACGCCAGCACCAGGCTCATCGGAATCGAGGCCAGGTAGTAGCGCCGCTCGTTCGGGTAGAGCCCTGGCCGCATGAACGCGTAGGTCTCGTAGACGAGCGCCGGGAGCGCGACGATGACACCCGCCAGGCTCGCCACCTTGAGCCGGGTGATGAGCAGCGCGAGCGGGTGGTAGACCCGCGGCCGGGCGACGTCGGTCCCCGGCATGATGTGGTACCAGAGGACGTTGATGACCTGCTCGCTGAACGGGAGCACCACCAGACTCACCACCCCCGCGATGGCGATGACGATGAACAGCCGCGTGACCATCTCCTCGATGTGGTCGGCCAGCGGCATCTCCTCGTCCGAGGCCGGCCCCGTCGGCTCGAAGGCCGCGGTCTCCGCTAAGTTGTCCGGTCGCCCCTCGATGGTCGCGCCCCCGTCCGAGCGCTCGGCCTCCGGGACTGCCGTGTCGGTCAGCTCGTCCGGGTCGTCGATCACCTGTCCGTGGTCGTCGAGGACGATATCGTCCGTCTCCTCGGGGACCTCGGTCGGCTCGTCCGGCGCCCCGGCAGACTGGTCGGAGGCCAGCATCTCCTCGGCGAATCCGGCGTCTTCTTCGGTTTCGGCCTCGTCAGCATCGGCGTCGGCGTCGGCGTCGGCCTCGTCGGCTCCGGCTTCGGGGGCGTCTGCGTCAGCCTCGTCGACGTCGGTCTCGACAGCCTCGTCGGCGTCGGCCTGGACGGATTCGTCGTCGGGGTCGGCGTCAGGTTCGACCGGGTCGTCACCGGTCGGCTCGTCCGCGTTGGGGTTGGACGCCTGGTCGGCCTGTGGCCGCTCGTCCTCGGCCACCTTGCGAAGCCCGTCACCGTCTTCGTCGGTGGTGTCGGTCCCGTCGTCCGCGCCGTCCCCGCCTTCGTCGGGGGTGTCGGTTCCGTCGGCGTCGATTCCCCCGTCGGCCGGCTCGTTTCCGGAAGCGCTCTCGTCGGGCGCGGCGTCGTCACTGGTGGGGTCGCGGTCCTCGACGCCGTCGTCGGCGTCGCGTTCCGCGCCGTCCAGGTCGTCGTCGTCCTGCCGCTCGCGCTCCGAATCGTCGGCCATTCAGTGCCCAAACGTAGCAGACAAGTCGTTATAAACTTTTTAGAGTACGCGCCCGCGCCGCCTGCGCGTTTCCCGGGGAGGGCGGCACCGGCCGATCAGTTGTCGATTCGCCCGGGAAAGGGCGACTGCCGACCGCTATCCGGCGTTCCGCCCCCGGTCGGGTTCGTTCACGGAGAAGAAGATTGATAACTGCAAGCCGGCTACACTCCGGGGAGAATGTCCAGTTCCGGAATCGTCGACGAGGACACCGCTCGCACCATCAACAGCGGGCGCGAGACGCTCGGCGTGATGCTCCGGGCCGCACAGAAGCGTCTCCAGAAGGTCTTCATCTTCTTCGTCGTCGGCATGATCGGCGGCATCATGCTCATGCGGGCGGTCGTGTGGCCGACGCTGAAACACGACCTGCTCGCCAGGGGGGCCGACGTCATCGCCCAGACCCCCTTCGACGTCATCCTCCTCCAGGTGAAAATCGGCCTCCTCGTCGGCATCGTCCTGGTCCTCCCGCCGCTTCTCTACTACGCCCGCGAGCCGCTCCGCGAGCGCGGCGTCCTGCCCCAGGTGCCGGTCGCCCGCTGGAAGATCGCGCTCATGGTCGCCTTCGCCCTGGTGCTGTTTTTCGGCGGCATCGTCTACTCTTACTTCCTCTTCTTCCCGATCATGTTCAACTTCCTGGCGAACAACGCGCTCGGCGCTGGCTTCGCCCCCCTCTACTCCGTCGTCCACTGGACGCAGTTCATCCTCGTGCTCGGCTTCTCCTTCGGCGTCGCCGCCGAGCTCCCCCTGTTCATGTCCGCGCTCGCCTACGCGGGCATCGTCCAGTACGAGACGTTCCGCGATAAGTGGAAGTACGCGGTCGTCCTCATCTTCGTCTTCGGCGCGCTGTTCTCGCCGCCTGACGTGTTCACCCAGCTGATGTGGGCCGTTCCACTTCTGGGCCTGTACGTGTTCAGTCTCGCACTGACGAAGGTCGTCGTGACGACCAAGCGCGGCAGCGCGCACATCGCCCCGGGCGAGGTCGTCCGCGCGAAGTGGAACCGGCTGGCCGGCGCTGCCGTCGTCGGCTTCGGCGTCGTCTACGCCCTCTTCCAGGCCGGCGGGACGACCCTCCTCAACGACGACGTGCTCGCCCGGCTCCCCGCCGCGTTCCGGCCGGCCCCCGTCCGGTCTCTCGGGGCCATCTTCGGGCTCCCCCAGGAGCTGGCCGTAATCGTCCTCGGCGTCGCGGTGGCGCTCCTCGCGGTCGTGGTCCTCGGGGGCTACTACCTCTACCGCTCGCTCGACGAGGCCGCGCAGGCGTACACACCGGCCCGCTCGAACGCCCCGGCCACCCTCGACCTGGACCCACTCGACGCGGCGGGCGTCCGCGCCGCGCCGCCCGAGACCTTCACCGCGATGACCGAGGAGGACGCGCTCGCCGCCGCGCAGTACGCGATGGGGATGGACAACCCCGAGAAGGCCCGGGCCATCCTCGACCGGTTCGACGAGAGCCGCGAGGGCGACGACGAGGCGGGCGACGAACCCGCCGAGCGGAGTCGCACCGCCGGCGACGTGGTCTCGGACACCGCCTCGGGGATGCTCGGCGCGTTCACCGAAGACGAGATCGACGAGGACGACATCGGCGGCTACTACTACGACATCGCGTTCATCCTCGACAGCATGCGCTCGCGGCTGTTCTACCTGTTCGTCGTCTTCATCGCCGTCGTCGGCACCTCCTTCTTCTCGCTTTACTCCGGGCTGATGGGCTACATCCGGTGTGACTTCCTGGCCCGCCTCCCGGAGCAGGTGGTCGCCCACGGCTGCGGTGTGGTCCCCTCGGACCCGGCCATCGCTCCGAGCCCGGCGGTCGGCGGCTTCGCCAGCACCCCGCCGGGGCTGTACGTCAACCCCACGGCCGTGGACGTGAACATCGTCACGCTCCACCCCGTCGAGGCGCTGGTGTTCGAGGTGAAACTCAGCGTGGTCCTCGGCCTCATCGCCACGCTGCCGCTTCTGGCCTTCTTCGCGTGGCCGGCGCTCAAGGAGCGCGGTATCGTCACCGGGAACCGCCGCACCTTCTTCACGTGGTTCACGGTCATCGTCGTGGCGCTCGTCGGCGGGAGTGCTCTGGGCTATGCGTACATCGCGCCGGCCATCATCTCGTATCTCGTCTACGACGCCGTCAGCGCCGGCATGGTCATCAACTACCAGGTGAGCAACTTCTTCTGGCTCGTCTTCATCACCACCATCGGCATCGGCCTCTTCGCGGACATCCCCGCGCTCATGTTCCTCTTCCAGCGCGCCGGCTTCGTCTCCTACCGGACGATGCGCGAGCGCTGGCGGGTCGTCGTCGTCGGCGCGTTCGTCGTCGGCGGCGTCCTGACCCCGGACAGCGTCTACACGATGTTCATCGTCGCGGTCCCCGTCTCCATCGCCTACGCCATCGGCCTGGCGCTGCTCTGGGTCGCCACGCTCGGCGGCCGCCGGGACAGACCCGGCCCACGCCCGGCCTGAAGCCAGGCCACGCCCGGCATTCCGGCGGGACTCCCTGCTTCTGGTCTGACGTGGCGAGGGCGAGCGCCGCCGGAGCGAACCGCTTAAGATATTAGCCCAGTATTCCTCGGGTATGGCCAAGATAAGCGTCGAGATCCCCGACGAGCTGCTGGCGGACCTCGACGAGCACGTCGGCGACGGCAAGAAGTTCGTCAACCGGAGCGACGCCATCCGCGCGTCGATCCGGAAGACCCTCGACCTGCTCGACGAGATCGACGCGCGACACGGGAGGCTCGACGATGAGTGAGCCGGCGTCCGTCGATTCGACCATCGACTCGGCGGCGTCTCGGGAGTCGCCGGACTGGGGGCAGATCGGCCGCATCTCGCTGGTCTCGTTGTTCGTCACGTCGCTCGTGGTCGCCCAGCTGACCGCCGCGAAGGTGCTTGCCTTCCAGCTTCCGTTCTCGCTGCCCGTGACGGGCAGTACGCTGGTGCTGCCGGGTGCGGCGCTGGCCTACGCGCTGACCTTCTTCGCCACCGACTGCTACGGCGAGCTCTACGGCCGGCGGGCGGCCCAGGTGGTCGTCAACGTCGGCTTCGCCATGAACTTCGTCCTGCTGGCGCTCGTCTGGAGCACCATCCAGGCGCCGGCCGCCCAGTCGAGCATCGACCCGGCGACGTTCCGGACGGTGCTGGGCGCGAGCACCAACATCGTCCTCGGGAGCCTGCTGGCCTACGTGGTCAGTCAGAACTGGGACGTGCTGGTCTTCCACCGGCTCCGCCACGCGACCGACGGCGAGCACCTCTGGCTCCGGAACGTCGGCTCGACGGCGACCAGCCAGGCCATCGACACGGTCATCTTCGTCTCGGTCGCCTTCTTCCTCGCGCCGACCCTGCTCGGCGTCGGCGTCGCCCTCCCCGGGAGCGTCGTCGCGGCGCTCGTCGTCGGCCAGTACCTCCTCAAGCTGCTCATCGCGCTCGTCGACACGCCCTTCGTCTACGCGGTCGTCGGTTTCCTCCGGGAGCGCGACGGGAGCGTCGTGGACCCCGCGACGGCGGACTGACGTGGTCGACCTGGCCGCCGCCGACTGACACGTCTGCCGGCCGTCAGCTATTTCGTCACCCCCTTGAGTTGACGAGTGTACGATGACGAGATTTGTCGTCGCCGCGGCCGTCGCCCTGGTCGTGCTCGCCGGCTGTACCGGCGGCCCGCTCCCCCAGCAGTCCACGGGGAACGGGGCCCCGTCCTTCCCACCCGGCGCGACGGCCGACGGCCTGAACCTGACGACGGCCACCGATGCCACCGTCTCGTCGTTCTCGGCGACCGTGAAACTCGACCCGCAGGGGGTCGTGTGACTCCTTCGATTTCGGTTCGTCGTCCTCTCCGCCGGCCCCGACTCCCTCGTGAACGCCTCGGCCGTGAACGTCAGCCGGCTCGACGCCCGCGTCCTCGTCGACGAGCAGGGCCTCGTCCACCGCGTCACCATCGACTACGCCGCCACGACCCCGACGGGCCAGACGATCACCACGTCGATGTCGCTCCGTATCACGGACGTCGGCCGGACCGACGTGTCGGAACCGGCCTGGCTCGACGACGCCCGGGCCGCCGCGAACGGAAGCGCCTGACGCTCGCTGTCTCCTACTCTGCTTTCTCCGCGAACCCGAAGCGGGCTTTCACGTCGGTCACCCGCACCGTCGGCGTCTCGCCCACCTCGGCGTCGGGGACGAACAGCGTGAAGCCCTCGACTTTGGCGATGCCGTCGCCCTCCGAGCCGACGTCGGTTATCTCGACCTCGTGGGTCTCGCCGACCCGGACCGGCGCGGTCAGCTGGCCCTTGGCGACGACGAACAGCTCCGAGGAGGACTCCCGGGAGGCGTCCGGGCTGGTGGTCCACACCTTGTCGAACTCCCGCTCCACGTCGCGTCGGAACGCGGCGAAGTCCGGCCCATCGAAGACCTTGACGACGAACGCGCCGCCGCCGTCGAGCACCGCGAGCGCCGTCTCGAACGCCGTTCGGGCGAGGTGGACCGACCGGGCGTGGTCGAGGCCGTACTCGCCGGTCATGTTCGGGGCCATGTCCGAGACGACCACGTCCACCCTGTCCCCGGCGAGTTCGCGGATCTCGGCCCGGGTCTCCGCGTCGGTCATGTCGCCTTTGACGGTCTCCACGCCGTCGATGGGGTCGATTCGCTGGAGGTCCACGCCGACGACCCGCCCGCCGTCGCCGACGCGCTCGCGCTCGACCTGGAGCCAGCCCCCGGGGGCCGCGCCCAGGTCCACGACGACGTCGCCCGCCGAGAGGATTGAGTAGCGGTCGTCTATCTGCTTGAGCTTGTAGGCGGCCCGCGAGCGGTAGCCCTCTTGCTTGGACTTGTTGTAGTAGTGGTCCTTGCGGTTGCTCATCGTCTCGCACCTCTGCGCGCCGCTCCCGACCGCGGCGCTGGGGGACTGACGTCTGCGTTCATGTCCGGCAGTAGACGCTCGGCCGGCAAAAGGGGACTGATGCGTGTCGTCGTCGGGGGACCGAAGCGCGACGTCCGAACCTCCCATCGGGAGTCTGCGTGGACGCTGGCGCGAGCGGTTCGCTGCTCCGCCGAGTGCTTCGTTCCTGCTGGCCGCTCTCGCTCGGCGGGTCGCACGCGGCGGTACAACACATCGGAACGGGTGTCTTTTTAAACCGGGCTTTCGTACCTCGGCGTAAGATGTTCAACGCGATAGTGAGCGCGAACACGCTCCGGGCTGCGATCGACTCCGTGGGCGTGCTGGTGGACGAGTGCAAGATCCACCTCAACGAGGACGGTCTCGCCATCCGCGCCGTCGACCCGGCCAACGTGGGGATGGTCGATCTCGAACTCGACGCCGACGCCTTCGAGTCCTACGAGACCGACGGCGGCGTCATCGGCGTCAACCTCGGGCGGCTGGAGGACATCGCCGGGATGGCGGATTCCGGCCAGCTCGTCAACATGGAGCTCGACGAGGAGACGCGCAAGCTCCACATCCAGATCGACGGCCTCGAGTACACGCTCGCGCTCATCGACCCCGACTCCATCCGGCAGGAGCCGGACATCCCCGACCTCGACCTGCCCGCCACCGTCGTCATCGAGGGCCGCGACATCGACCGCGCGGTCCGGGCGGCGGACATGGTCTCCGACCACATCGCCCTCGGCGTCGACGACGCCGCGGAGACGTTCTACGTCGAGGCCGAGGGCGACACCGACGACGTCCACCTGGAGCTCGGCCGCGACGACCTCATCGACCTGACCGCCGGCGCCGCCCGCTCTCTGTTCTCGCTCGACTACCTCAAAGACATCAACAAGGCCATCCCGAAGGACGGCGAGGTCACCCTCGAACTGGGCGAGGAGTTCCCCGTCAAGCTCCACTTCGAGATCGCCGAGGGCATGGGCGAGGTCACCTACATGCTCGCCCCGCGCATCCAGAGCAACTGACCACCTCGAACGACGTTCTTCGACCGGCTTCCATCGACTGGCCCGTCTCGACCGGCCTTCCGTTCTGCGATACCGTCTCCCCTCGCCGTCGAGTGATACGTTCAAGGTCCTCGCGTGCGTCGATACCACCTGCAATGACCGTCGTGATGGACATCGCGTGTCCCGCCTGCGGGAGCCTGACGGCGGTACAGAAGGTGGGCATCGGCACGTACCGGTGTACCGACTGTGGTCACGAGTTCACCCACGAGGACGTGCGGCCGGCGTAGGCGGCTTCTGGCGGCTTCTGGCGGCTCGACTCGCGGAGCTGTGCGGTGGGACGTCGGTTCAGTGAGCCGTCGGTAGTGCGAACCGCCGGTGTGGGGAGCCGTCGGTGCGACGAGCCGTGGGTGCGACGAGCCATCCGTTCGACCGCGACGGGGTCGCGGGAGGCACTGTTCAGATAAGACGGGTTTCGCGCAGTAGCCGTTCAGGCAGCCTTCGAAAGCCCCCTCGCGCTCGCGGGCTGCGAACCGCGCTGCGCGCCTCGCTCGTCCGGCTCGCTACGGTGCTTGCGGGTTCTCGCTCCACGACCGCTCGGCCCCTTTCGGATTCCCACCCGTGCCGGCTGGAGAGCCGGAATCCGCTCATCTGAACACTGCCGCCGCGGGAATCCCGAACGACTAACTCCCGCGCCCCACAACGCTCGACCATGCCAGAGCTGTTCGCCGTGCGACAGAAGCTCGAACCGGGCAGGTCGGGCGAACTCCGGGAGCGGCGGTCGGAGCCGGCCGAGACGGCCCGCTCGAACGCAGCGGAGATACGCGACATCTGGGAGAAAGAGAGCCTCCACACGCTGTCGCTGTTCGTCGAGCACGCGGTGGACGGCGACTACCTGGTCTGGTACGTGGAGGCCGAGGACAGAGACCAGCTCATCGAGGCGCGGCTGTCCTCGACGTCCCCGCTCCACGACATCGAAGACGAGCTGATGGCGGCGGTCCTCGAGGACCCCGAGGAGGTGGGGAACGTCGAGCCGCTGTTCCACGCCGTCAGCCCGGAGCGCCCCCAGACCTTCCTCGTCGAGTCGATGGAGTAGCACGGCCTTGCCCGCCGACTCTCGACGGTTTCCCCGCACTCGATACGTTCCGATTCGAGACACTCTTTCCCCTGCCGGGGGAACACCGCTACCATGACGACGGCGGTGTTCTTCGACGTGGACGGGACGCTGGTCCAGTTCGACCGGCCCTACGCAGATATCCTTCGGGCAGCCGCCCGCCGCTGCGGCGTCGAGCCGACAGACGGGTTCGTCGAGGCGTACGACGAGACGTTCTTCGAGCGCTTCGACGCGTTCGCGGAGCACCCCTACCGGGACGCCGCGGCGGCGGCCCTCGATGTGGTGGGCGATGCCCCCAGTGCTGGGCGCACCGACTGCGACCCCGCCGAACTGGCGGCGGCGGTGGTCGAGACGGAGTTCGAGGCGACCGAGGTGACCGCGGGCGTCCGGGACCTCCTCGACTGACTGGCCGACCGCCACCGGCTCGGGCTCCTCTCGAACGGCGTGCCCCGCGTCCAGTTCGGGAAGGTCGCCCACCACGGCCTGCTCCACCGATTCGAGGCCCGCGTCGCCTCCTACGACGTGGGCGCGCACAAGCCCGAGATCGCGGTCTTCGAGGCGGCGCGGGAGGCCCTAGACGCGGAGACGTACGTCTACGTCGCCGACAACCCGCCCGGCGACCTCGACCCGGCCCGCGAGGCCGGATTCCGCTGCGTGCACCTGGACGCCGACGCCGACTACCCCGCCGTCGGCGACTTCGATTCCCTCGCACGATTGGGCGAGCTGTTCTGATTCGGGGGCTGTCCGCGTCTCGCGCTACGTGCGCCGACTGCGGGCGACCGGTGATGACCGACGCGACCGAAACCGCCGGATGCGAGCCGGTTACAGGAACTTACATAGACTTACAAAAATTACAAACGCTTACATCGGGTCGAAACCGACCGAACATCCCCATCAGAGCACCCAGCGCCGGGCGAGGACCCAGACCACCGGCAGCACCAGCACCGCGCCGGCCACGAAGGGTGCCCAGAAGGCGAGCACGTAGAGTGCGGCCATCGCCGGCGGGCCGACGGTCCGCCCCAGACTGCCGGCGCTCTGCGTGACGCCGAAGGCGCTGCCCTGCGTCTCGGCGGTGGCGCTCTTCGAGACGAGCGTGGTCAGCGTCACCGAGAGCAGGCCGTTGCCGAGCGCGAGCAGCGGGAGGACGAGGAGCAGCGCGGTCAGCTCAGGCGTGAGG
>Ga0209928_1000028_pt1 | contig 27714 bp, 19 predicted proteins | sample SalPonF2_B_D2_MG_FD_185727 | JGI IMG/M metagenome (GOLD analysis project Ga0209928, IMG submission 185727) | Salt pond soil microbial communities from South San Francisco under conditions of wetland restoration - Salt Pond MetaG SF2_B_D2_MG... ...
CGACTATTCAGCAAGAGCAGAATAAATATTCTCCCGGACTCACCCTGGAAGATATGAACAGTATCCGAAAGCAAATTCCGCATGTCACGTCTATCAGTCCGGAAATCGTTTACGAAACCTCATTTATTCGGGCCGGTCGCCTGAGAACCGGAAAATTGGTGGGAGTTAACAAGGATTATTTAGGCATTAATAATTTTGAGATTGCCCAGGGACGCCCTTTTTCTTCATTACAGATCAAAAACGCTGAACCGGTTTGTGTTATAGGCTCGGAAGTGAAAGCCAAATTCTTTGCAGGACAAAATCCCATTGGAAAGAAAATTAAAGCTGGGAATATATGGCTGACAGTGGTTGGTGTGCTTAAAGAAAGGGAATTAAGTACAGAAAACATCCAAAATTTAGGCATCCGGAATTATAACCTGGATGTCTATTTGCCGGCAACGACGGCTTTACTGCGTTATAAGAACCGGGCGATGGTTACCGGACAGGAGATCCAGCAGGCGGCTGCTCAGCGAAATCGAGGGAGACGAAATAGCAACAATAACGACAATAATGATTCGAATACCCAGACCCAGGCGGTTAATTATCACCAAGTTGATAAGCTTATCGTGCACGTCAGCGATTCAAAATATAGCGTGGGTATTGCGGATATCCTTCGCCGGATGTTGAAGCGACGACATAATACGGTGGTAGATTTTGAGGTCATTGTACCCGAAACACTACTCAAACAACAGCGCCGTACTCAGGAAATTTTTAACATCGTACTCTCCTCTATTGCTTCTATATCATTGATTGTGGGTGGGATTGGAATTATGAATATTATGCTAGCCTCGGTAGTCGAGCGTTACCGTGAAATTGGTGTGCGTCGAGCAGTAGGAGCTCATCGAAGAGATATTCAGCTCCAATTTTTAACCGAAGCGCTGGCTATCAGTATTACCGGCGGAGTGATTGGCATTATTCTGGGCATCGGACTTAGCTATGTCATTGAGCTTACCGCTGGGATTGTGACGATTGTCACGCTCACTTCCATTGCAATTTCGTTCGGAGTAGCTATGGCTATCGGTGTAGTCTTTGGCTACTTCCCCGCTCAAAGAGCGGCCAAACAAGACCCCGTAAACGCATTACGACATGAATAAATATATTTACAGAATACTGTTATCTACCCTGTTTGTAGTATTTTTTATTGGGGAAGCTGTCGCCCAATCACAAAATTCAAACGATTTAGGAAACCTGAGCCTGGATCAATGCATTACCATTGCTCAGAAACAAAGTTCGGTTGCCAAGGCGGCACGTTATGCGCTCATATCCAGTAAATGGCAGTACAAGTCGTTCCAGGCGGATTTGTTGCCCAGCCTGTCATTCTCTGGTGATGCTCCGAATTATAACAAGTCCATTTTTTCGAATGTCTTGGATAATGGACAGGTTACCTTTTCGTCGCGTAAACAATCCGAAGCCTCAGCCTCTTTGTCGGTAAATCAAAATATCCTGCCATCAGGTGGTCAGCTTTCAGTTTCTTCAGGCATAACTCGGCTGGGTATCTTTAGGGGAGAAAATACCCAATTGTGGCAAAGTACACCGTTAGTATTGGGATTAAGTCAGCCAATTTTTCAATTTAATACTCTCAAATGGCGTAATAAGACCGAGCCGCTCCAATATAAAATTGCCCAAAAGCAGTATGTTGAAGATATGGAGGATATTTCGCTGACTGTGGCCGAACGTTTTTTCGGTGTTTATCTGGCGAAGATCAACCTGCAAAATGCCAAGTTTAATGTGACCCGCAACGACTCAATCTACCAAATTTCAAAGGGGCGTTATAATGTCGGCAGCATTGCAGAAAATGATCTTTTACAAACGGAATTGGCTCTGCGAAACGCCGAATCAGCCTTGACTTCGGCCCAAATCGAATATAACCGGCAGCTTAACGAGTTTAAGATTTTTTTGGGATATCCTACGGATGTGCAACTGGATTTAAAAGAACCTGAGGAGTTGCCCAAAATTGCTGTGGATGTTGAGAAAGCAAAACAGTTGGCCTTACAAAATAATAGCGAATCACTGACCTATCAACTTAATGAAATTCAGGCCAATCGGGATCTGGCTCAGGCCGAAAGAGAAGCTAGTTTTAATGCCACGGTAAATTTGAATTACGGATTAAACCAGACCTCTCCTGATTTTGCCGATCTCTATCAAAGTCCTCAGAACAGGCAGTTTATAAACGTTGGATTTGATGTGCCCATCTTTAACTGGGGAAAAAATCGTTCCCAGATTAATGCGGCAAAAAATCAGCAGCGGGAAGTCGCTAATAATATTCAATTTCAGCGACGTGAATTTATGCAACAGGTTCAGTATAACGTCAGTCAATTTTTGCAGCTACGTAAACAAGTGCTGCTCGCTGCCCAGGCTGATACTATTGCTCAGCGCCGGTACCAGGTTGCCCAAAACCGGTATTTGATCGGCAAAATTGATATCACCAATCTGTTTATTGCCCAAAACGAAAAAGACTCTGCTCGTCAGGCTTATATTCGAGCTTTGCGTACCTTTTGGACTGGGTTATACCAGCTCCGAAAGCTTACGCTTTACGACTTTAAAGATGATGAACCTATTACTTACGACTTATAATTCCCGGGTCTTTTAGTTTTGAAAAATAGTCTGTTTATTAAGAGTAATTCTTTCGGGAGAAATTTTACCTACCTGATTCCCACGTAACCGACTTAATCAAAACTTGATTTTAGTAGTACGATGACGAAGCCTGAAAAAGAACAAGTACTTACTTCATCTCCGCAGGGATTGGGTACCTTTGGCGGTGTGTTTACCCCTTCGATTCTAACGATCCTGGGAGTTATTATGTACCTGCGGTTCGGCTGGGTAGTCGGAAATGTAGGATTGATCGGGACATTATTGATTGTAACACTCTCAACGGGGATTACTTTATTGACCGCTTTGTCGATTGCTGCTATTGCCACTGATCAGCGGGTTCGTATCGGGGGTGCCTATTATATGATCAGCCGGTCACTTGGTATTGAATCGGGCGGGGCTATTGGGATACCGCTGTATCTTGCCCAGGCTTTATCGGTAGCTCTCTATACCGTTGGTTTTGCAGAAAGTATGGTGGATGCATTTCCGATGCTTGATTTAAAACTGATAGGCATAATAACCACTATCGCAGTAGCAATTCTGGCCTTGGTCTCGGCAAAAGCTGCTATTCGGGCTCAATATTTTATCATGTTTGGTATCGTACTTTCCCTGCTCTCCCTAGTATTTGGGAGCCCGGCGGAACAATCACATATCGAGATGTGGGGAGCTGCACAGCGCCATTCCGAAGGTTTCTGGACGGTTTTTGCCGTATTCTTTCCCGCCGTCACCGGTATTATGGCGGGGGTGAATATGTCGGGTGACCTGAAAGATCCGGGCACTTCCATCCCTAAAGGGACCTTCTGGGCCATTGGAGTAGGGTATATTATTTATATGGGACTGCCAATATTATTGGCCAATCGGGCTGATGCTCTTACCCTGATTGAAGATCCCCTAATTATGCGAAAAATTTCTTATTGGGGAGATGCAATTTTAATTGGTGTCTGGGGAGCTACGCTTTCAAGTGCGATGGGCAGTATTTTAGGAGCCCCGCGTGTGTTGCAGGCATTAGCCCGAGATGGAGTTTTGCCGCGCTGGCTTCGCTGGCTGGGTCGAGGCGATGGAGAAGATGATACGCCCCGTATTGGCACCTTGGTGACTATGGGAGTGGCTCTGGTTGCGGTTTGGTTGGGAAACCTGAATGTTATAGCCCCCATTTTGACGATGTTTTTTCTCACCACCTATGGTGTTCTTAATGTAACGGCTGGTATTGAACGATTACTTGGAAGTCCCTCATTCAGACCCAAGTTTAAAGTCCATTGGAGTTTTTCTTTATTGGGTGCTATTGGTTGCGTTGCCGTGATGTTATTGATTAATACAGTGGCAACCGTTATCGCGGCCGTTTTCGTGATGCTCATATTTGTCTGGTTGGAAAGAAGAGAATTACAATCTGCCTGGGGTGATGTACGGCGTGGTATTTGGATGGCTCTTACCCGGGCCGGACTGATGCGTCTTGATTCTACCGTAGAAGCAAAGACCTGGCGGCCTCACCCACTGGTGTTATCGGGTGCACCAACAAAACGTTGGCACCTTATTGACTTGGCTTCATCCCTGACGCATAATCGGGGCATACTGACTATCTCCACAGTGCTGAAGGATGATAATATTACAACCGAGCGAAAACAAACACTTGAGAAAAATATACGGGAATTTTTGGCAAAGCGGAGTATTCAGGGATTGGTTCGGGTTACTACGGCGCCAGATTCATTTCAGGGAGCCAAAGATTTGGTAGAGGCGTATGGGCTTGGAGCTTTAGTACCGAATACGATTATCCTGGGTGGGAGTGAAAGTCCCAAGGTTCGCGATAAGTACTGTGATATGATTTCCAGTTTTTATGCCCAGCAGCGAAATATCATTGCTGTCCACAATAACAAGGAAAAAGGCTTTGGCCAGCGCAAGCGTATTGATGTATGGTGGGGCGGGTTAAAAGGTAATGGCGGACTTATGATGATTCTGGCTTATCTTTTGCAAAGCAGCAGAAAATGGTGGGACGCCCAGGTAAATATTAAGATGGTTATTAAAGATCCCAAAGCCGTTGTCAGTACGCAGAAAAATCTTGATCGTATTATCCAAAAAATCCGCATTGATGCTAATGCTGAAGTTCTGGTATCTAATGGGAAATCATTTGATGAAATTCTCTATCAATCCTCACAAGGGGCGGATTTGGTGTTTATGGGGATGGCGGAGCCCAATATGCCGGATAATGAGTTCCTGAAATATTATGAAGATTTATATTCCAGGCTAAAAGGATTGCCAACAACTGTACTGGTATTGGCTGCAGAGGAAATATCTTTTGGGGATGTGTTGATGCAGCAGGATGCTTTTCAGGATGAATAAAAAAAGCCCCTGGAATATTTATTCCAGGAGCTGTCATTTACGCAAAAATTAAATGTTAGCTGTAATTGGGCAGCAATTCGAAAAATTTGGCCGAAGTTTTGATGCCACGATAGAAGTCCTTAAGTGAAAACTTCTCATTTGGAGAGTGAATGGCATCACTGTTAAGTCCAAAGCCCATAAGAATTGATTGGGCGCCCAGTACTTTTTGGAAGTCAGCTACAATAGGGATTGAACCGCCTTCGCGTGCAAACAGCGGCTCTTTGTTGTAAATCTCTTTAAAGGCTTCAGCTGCCGCTTGCAGTCCATAGAAAGAAAGATCCGTTATAGCCGGATGGCCGCCGTGATGTTCCGTGATGGTAAGGGTTACAGCATCATCAGCCAGAGATTCAACGTATTCTCTAAATAGTTTGGCAATTCTTTTCGGATCTTGGTTCGGAACCAGCCGCATACTCACTTTAGCACCCGCTTTCGACGGAAGCACGGTTTTAGCACCTTCGCCCTGGTAACCGCTCCATAAGCCATTAACGTCCAAGGTGGGACGAGCAGAGGCTCGTTCCAAGGTAGTATATCCCTTTTCACCTTTGAGAGCTTTTAACCCCAACTTTTCTTTGTATTCTTCTTTATCGAAAGGCAACTTTTGGTATGCTTCTCGATCTTTATCGGATAGTTTCTCCACATTATCATAAAAGCCGGGGATTTGAATAACGCCGTTTTCGTCTTTCAGCTTGGCAATGATTTCACAAAGTGCATTTGCAGGATTTTCAACGGCTCCACCATAAACGCCGGAGTGCAGATCGCGGTTGGGACCAATGAGCTCTATTTCCATATAGGTAAGTCCGCGAAGCCCATAGGTAATGGAAGGAGTGTCTTTGGCAAACATAGCCGTATCAGAGATAAGCACCATATCGCAGTCCAACAAATCTTTGTGCTCCTCAATGAAAGGAACCAGACTTGGAGATCCAATCTCTTCTTCTCCTTCAAAGATGTATTTAATATTAACTGGAAAATCGTTGCCTGATTTCAGGTAGGCTTCCAGTGCTTTTACATGTGTAAACGATTGTCCTTTATCGTCGCTGGCACCACGGGCATAAATATCTCCATCCCTCACCGTCGGCTCAAAAGGCGGAGTCTCCCACAGCTCTTCGGGATCCGGGGGTTGCACATCATAATGCCCATAGACCAAAACGGTAGGTCGCGACTCATCCGTATTCAATTCTCCATATACAATAGGGTTGCCCTCGGTTTCGAATAATTCAACCCGGTCCAGGTCAAGCGATTCCAATTTGTTGATCAGAAACTTTGCGGCTTCCTTAACGTCATCCTTGTGACTGGAATCAGTACTAACGCTGGGTATGCGTAAAAAATCGAATAGCTCTTCTTTGAATTGTTCTTTATTGGATTCTATATATCCTAATGCTGTAGCCATAATAATTACTCGTTAAGTTAATAAATATTAATTCTTGAATTCATTTCTTTTAACAATACGTCAAAAAATCGTTGCTATTTTTTAGTAGTCTCTCTCGGCTATCTCTTTAATCATTAATAAGGGAGATTTTCCATTATCTACTACTAATTTACAATGCTATAAAATCATGATTTGATCACTGGGAATCCACCCGTAAAGTCCATTGCTCATGCGGACATAGGCCCACCCGGAATGGTTATTGCTTTTATATTTGTCAACGGTAAAAGTATATCCTTCAAATGCCTGGCTAACCAGTGAAGATTTACTTTGAGGTTTTTCCCAAACCGATACTTTTTGGGTAACCATAACGGCAGTACTGTACCGTTGTTCGATATACCGGGTATAGAAACCGGATCCTATGATAACAACAGCCAATCCAATAAGAATATATGCGCTCATTCTTAAATATTTCGGGAACCAATCCACAAACCAGTGGGTTATGAAAAGCAGGATTCCTAAATTGAGAATGATAATCCCAAGAATCAGCAGGTTGGTCGCTCCGATGTTATAACGCAACCAGTCTGTAGCAATATCCCAGGGCAATTTAGGCAATACGGCTGATTGCCGGCTAAACTGATTTTCTACATAATCTAATGCTTTCTTTGCCTGAGCCTGGGTTTCGTCAAAGTGGGACGCCTTAAGGAAATAATATTTTGCCATCCCAAGCGAGTCGAGTCGCTGATAGCAAATTCCGAGATTGAGAAACAAGGCGCCGGACACCGTATTTTGCGCTTCTAAATTTTTATACAAGACGATGGCCTGTTGATAATTGCCTGCCTCGAGTTTGTCGTTGGCATTATCAAAAACAGCTTGCGGACTTTGCTGGGCATAAGCAGTACTTATGTAGCAGCATAAAATAACAAGTAATAGAGCTGTTTTTTTTAAATGAGTAATAGCCACGTTTTATAGCACTTTTTTCAATTTATCCAGGGTGCTTTCAGCAAGCCCTACATGGGATTTCAAATAAGCGTGTGAAGTGTCTGGAGCATAGCTAATTGACGCACATTTATCCAGTAGCATACGTACATTTTTAACCAAATTCTCATCGATGCCGTGCTCTTCAAGGGCATCAACATACTCCTGATTTGAAAGCCCCGCCTCTGGCAGTGTTAACTTATCGCTGATGAAGCCAGTAAGTGCTTTTTGCAGCATATTATAGGCTTCTTTGATGTTGCCCTGCTCCGACAATTTGATAGCTTTATCCAAACGGTCGTGGGCTTTGTCAGAGGCCTTTTGGGATCGGGCAAAGGCCATATCTGAAGACATTTTTTCGGAATATGTTTTTTGCCAATAAGCGAGGCCCAGCAATACAAATGGCAGGATTATGCCTATCCAAAACCACCAGTAAGCAAAGAGACTGACAGACGCTGGCGTAATCCAAGTCGCCAGCCCAGTGATCGGTTGTACAGGTAACGAAGTCGGTGTATCAGCCGTAGAGGCCGTCTTTGGATTGCGTTTCACCTTAAAGTGCAGCGGCGGTAGGGTAGTAGCAATGTATTTGTTTTGCGTAGGATTAAAATAGGAAACCTTTTTTTCGGGAATAGTAAAGCTACCGGGAGAACGTGCGATAACGACATCAGTAAATGTTTTACTGCCACTGATTCGATGATTGTGTCGATTCAAATTGGAGGATTCCTGCGGTTGATAAACCTCCAGTCCATCGGGCAGCTTATAGTCGGGTTTGGTGACCAGGGGTACATTCCCTTTACCACGAATAGTGGTTTTAATTTCAATAGATTCGCCAACGGTGGCGTTTTTAGGGTCGATGGTTCTGCTGATATTGTAATTTCCAACCGCGCCCAGATATTCTCCTTCGCTGTCGGCAGGTAAGGGTTGAACATGAATAGTAACCGGATCAGTATCGAGCTGGACTTGTCGTTGATTGTTTCCAAATCCGCCGAAAAAACTGCCAAAAGGATCATTTGAGGAACGCGCTGATCGAACGGCCACAATAATTTTATAAGGACTTATTTCCAGTTTGCCCTGTTTAGTCGGGAAAAGTGAGAATTGCAGCAGTCGCGCTTTTCGATATCTGACTCCATCAATAATAGTTGAAGTGGCTTGGGGCCGATCGGTATTTTTAAGTTCTTCTTTCCAAAAGCCTTCGGCCTTCCATCCCGGAACCGGCTGGTAAGAATTAACTTCCAGTCCATCTTTAAAATATAGCACCACATTACTGACAATCTGTTGACCTGTTACCGGTTTTTTTTCAGAGACCTCCAGTCGTAAAAAGATATTTGGCTTTTGGGATCCCGAAGATTTGGCTGATTCATTACGGTCAATAATTTTGACGTCGATAGGTTCGGTTTTATGTTCCTCTCCATCGATGTTGATGCTGATGGGTGGAATCTTGTACGAGCCTTTTGTTTCGGCAATCAGGGAATAGGTGTAGGTATAAGAAGTGCTGCTTTTACCGTTGACGAATTGATAACTTCGTGAAGTGGAAGGCGTATTGCTTAACAGTCGAAAGCCGCTAAAAGAAGGCAAGTCGGGCCGTGATACATTATTAAAATCGCCGCTAACTTTAATGGACAGGTTAACCCGTTCCCCCGTATAAATAGTTGTTTCAGAAACGGTAGCTTCTACTGATACGGTAGATTGACCTACGGCCCGGAAAGAAAATAGTGCCAGTAGGGAGATAAAAAAGCCAGTTACACAGAAGAATCTACCAATCTTTTTCATTCTTACTCTTGCTGGACTCAGTTTTCTGTTTCTTAAATTTTTTCAGCAGGTTTTTCTCTTTTTGTTCCAGGGCTTTCAGAATTTTTTCAGCCTCAGCCTTACTTATTTTTTGAGGTTGTTGCTTCTTGTTTTGTTGATCCTGGTTTTGTTTTTGCTTGTTTTGTTGATTTTGGTTCTGCTGGTTCTGTTTGTTCTTATTTTTGTTTTGGTTCTGCTTGTTGTTCTTGTTATCCTTTTTCTTCTGGTTATTGTTTTGCTGATTATTTTTATTCTGTTTCTTTTTCTGGTTTTGCTCCTGTTTCTGTTTGGCTAGCTCGTAATTGTGTTTGGCATCTTCGTCGTTGGCCATATAGCGCAGTGATTTCTTATAATAATTCAATGCCTTATCCCACTTTTTATTCTTGGCCAGTACATTACCAATATTATAATTGGCTTTAGCCTCTTCCATAGGATCGTCGGTCATCGATTTAAACTGCTCAAACGAGTGAATGGCATCCTTGTTTTTCCCTGCTTTGGCTTGGGCACTTGCCAAATTAAAATACAACTTGGCATTATTGGGGTTGGCCTCTATGGCTTTTTTATATAGAGAAATGGCTTGTTCATATTTGCCATTTTTATAAGCCTCATTAGCCTTACGGGCATCTTTACTTACAGCTCCCATCAACAAAAAGGCTAACAATATTGTAAAAAAGTATCTCATAACGTCGTCCTATTTTAGTTAGGTAATATAACGCTATATCAACGACATAAATTGTGAAATTAGTCCATCTGCTCGGCGATAGCCAAGGTTTCTTCATCCATCTTCATATTCGTAAATACATTGGAAACGTCATCGTTATCTTCAAATTTCTCCATTAGCTTAAAGTTTGATTCGGCCACATCCGGATCGACCTTTACTTCGGTCGAAGGAATACGGATTAATTCAGCGGAGTCGATATCATAATCCATTTCCTCAAGGTTGTCGCGTACTTCGTACATGCTTTCTCTCGCCGTTGTTACAATAAAGAATTCATCTTCGGAATCAATTTCTTCGGCCCCGGCATCGATAGCATTAAGCATAAACTCTTCTTCATCGTGGTCCTTTTTCTTAACCCGAATAGATCCTTTTTGTTCAAACAGGTAACCGACCGATCCATCCGTTCCTAAATTTCCGCCGTGGGTAGTAAAAATATGACGTATTTCACCAACAGTACGGTTATAATTATTCGTCGTTACTTCAATGAAATAAGCTATTCCACCAGGTCCGTAACCCTCATAGGTTGCTTCTTCATAACGGCCTTCTCCCTCGTCGAGTTCGCCCGTACCTTTTTTAATAGCACGTTTGATATTATCTTTCGGGACGTTATCGTTCTTGGCATTTTCGATAGCAGTATCCAGCCGGGCATTCATTTCCGGATCGCCGCCCCCCTCGCGGGCCGCTACCGTAATCTCCCGCAAGTGTTTATTAAATATTTTTGCTCTTTTTTTGTCTTCTCTGGCCTTCTTATGCTTGATATTCGACCATTTGGAATGACCTGCCATAGGGCTATAAGTTACTTTTTTGAATTATGACATTACGATTCAATCTCGGTTATCCGAGTCTGCAAAAGTCTATAATATAATAGATAACTACCTTTGCACCTAATGTATCAATTTCGGAAATGAGGGAAAGCTAAATTTTGTTATCTACCATACAATAAAAAATATTCCGATACATTTTCAGTATTGAAGAACCAATAATCCCTCATAATTTTGTACATTATTGTCGGTTTATCGCCTTAAAGTTTTTCTGATTTACGTTGAAAATATCAGAAATATCTAAAAATAATCTAATTAACACTTAGGGTTAAAATGAATATAGGAATTGTTTGTTATCCTACTTTTGGAGGAAGTGGGGTAGTAGCCACAGAACTGGCAAAAGGATTGGCCAAGCGCGATCATAATGTTCATATGTTAAGTTATGCACGACCGGCGCGGCTGGATACATTTCGGACAAATATTTCATATCACGAAGTGAATATGAATACCTATCCCCTGTTTGAGTATCCGCCCTATGATTTGGCTCTGGCAAACCAAATGGCTAATCTTATCGAATATGAGAATATAGATATTCTGCACGTACATTATGCCATTCCTCATGCTACCAGTGCTTACCTGGCTAAGCAGATATTGGGAGAAAAAGCAGCCCATGTGCCATTGATAACTACTCTTCATGGCACGGATATTACAATCGTAGGGAGCGATCCCAGTTACAAGAGTGTGGTTGACTTCTCAATCAATCAAAGCGATGGAGTTACTGCGGTCTCGGATTATCTGCGTGATGAGACCTATGAGCGATTTGATATCAAAAAAGAAATAAAGGTTATCCCTAATTTTATCGACTTAGATCGTTTTAAGAAGTCCGATAAAAATCATTTTAAAAAAGCCCTTTGTCCCCAGGGAGGTAAAGTCGTTGTCCACGTCTCGAATTTTCGTGAAGTCAAGCGAGTACCCGAAGTAGTAAGTGTCTTTGCCCGCATTTTGGAAAATGGAATTACGGCCAAATTGTTGCTGATTGGGGATGGTCCCGACCGACAGCGGGCCGAGCAGCGTTGTCGCGAGCTGGAGATTTGCGATCAGGTGCGTTTTCTGGGAAAGCAGGATCAGATAGAGGATCTACTTTCTATCGCTGATCTGTTTTTGATTCCCTCTGGATCGGAGACGTTTGGCTTGGCGGCCCTGGAAGCGATGAGCTGCAGTGTTCCGGTAATCAGTTCTAATATTGGAGGTTTACCTGAAGTAAATGTACACGGCGACACCGGTTATTTATGCGACTTGGACGATACCGACTGTATGGCGGAATATGCCGTCAAAATTTTATCAGATGAAGAATTGCATGAACAGATGTCTATTAACGCCAGAAAGCGTGCCGAGAAATTTGAGATGTCCAAGATCGTAAGTCAATATGAAGACTATTATAAAGCTTGTCGTGATGCCCTTCGAGCACCGGCAACGTAACTCATTTCAAATGGGAATTTGATTTAATTTTCTCTCTTCATAATCTACTAAAGGCTATAGTTCTGCCACTATTTTTGAGCGGGCAAATCCATGACGGTCATCGGATGGAATTTAGATGGCCATCTTTGTATCCTCATCCACATTCTGGGTTTGAAGGCGGATGAATGAAGAGGCATAGACCAATTGAATAGTAAAGCCATATTCATTCATCGGATGACGACAAATCCAGCCATCCGATGAAGCGTAAGGGTAAAATTCTACAGTTTTTTTCTCTTTCCATAGAGGGCTGTGAATAATTACTGAAGCGCGAATCTGGGTTTTTAACTTTATTCTAAATACTGGTAACGTTATCATTCCAATAAATATGAATATCACTATGATGGCATGAAACGAAATAGCAATCCTTCTTTATTATTCCTGAAAGTTCTTCTTTTTCTGATCTTGTTGTTTGGCAATCAGGTAGCTCAAGCCCAGTTTGCCTTATCAAAGCTGCCAGACTGGGAAAATCCCAAAACAATAGGTATTAACAAAGAGCCGGCCCATGCTTCAATTATCCCATACCCAGATATACCATCGGCTGTAGCTGACAGCGGGCATATGCCACATTCTCCCTATTATGAATCGCTGGATGGGCAGTGGAAGTTTAAGTGGTCCCAAAATCCCCAAAGCCGGCCCAGGGGTTTTTATAAGTCGAATTATGATATGAGTGACTGGGATGATATCACCGTGCCCAGCCCTTGGCAGATGCAGGGATATGGAAAACCTATCTATCTTAATGTACGTTATCCGGTAGAGTCGATTATGGGGGGCTTATATCCGCCGCGTGCACCCAAAAAACGTAACCCGGTCGGTTCGTATCGCCGAACATTTACGGTTCCGGACCATTGGGATGGGCGACAGGTATTGATTCACTTCGGAGCCGTGAAAAGTGCTTTTTATATCTGGGTTAACGGGCAGAAGGTTGGCTATAGCGAAGGCAGTATGACGCCTGCTGAATTCAACATTACGCCCTATCTTAAGAAAGGCGAGAATTCACTGGCGGTAGAAGTCTATCGCTGGTCGGATGGTTCCTGGCTGGAAGATCAGGATATGTGGCGATTCAGCGGTATTTTCCGGAGTGTATATCTGTATTCTAAACCGGAAGAGTATTTGCAGGATATCTTTGTCCATGCCGGACTTGACGATCACTACGAAAATGGAAAGCTGCATGTTACAGCCAAGGTGCGTAATAATACTGCCGGACGAGTTCCACGAGGGACGGTAGAGGCGTATCTTTTTAATCAGTCAGGTGAACAAATTGGTGATGGACCTATAGTTACGACTAAGACACAAGCGGCCATGCCTGCCGGTACGCAAGGGGTAGCGGATCTCAGGGCTACGGTTGATCATCCCAAAAAATGGACAGCAGAAACGCCCGATCTTTATACCGTTGTAGTTGTATTGAAAAATTCGAATGGAAAAACGTTAGATATCGTTCGCTCAATAACGGGCTTCCGCGAGATTGAGATTCGCGACCGGATGTTCCTGGTGAATGGTCACCAGGTGAAGTTGAAGGGGACCAATATTCACGATCATGATCCTAAAACGGGCAGAACCGTTGATTACCAGACCATGCTTAAAGATGTGAAGCTGATGAAGCGGCACAACCTGAATGCCGTGCGAATGTCGCACTATCCCCATGACCCGCGCTATTACGATTTGTTTGACAAGTATGGGCTGTACATTATTGATGAAGCCAATGTAGAGACCCACGGTATTTCTTTTAGCGATAACTTGTTGCCCGGTAGTGATCCGCTGTGGACGGATGCGGTAGTCGATCGTGCCCGAAGTATGGTGCAGCGGGATAAAAACCACCCTTCGATTGTTATTTGGTCGCTCGGCAATGAGGCCGGCTGGGGCGATAATTTCAAGCAGATGGCTTCCTATATCCGAACGGCCGATCCTTCGCGTCCGATTCACTACCAGCACATGAACAGTATCGCTGATATGATGAGCTATATGTACCCGTCAATCGGTGGTCTTAAGCACATATTAAATGATCCGAAGATCGACAAGCCGATCATCTTGTGTGAGTTTGCGCATTCAATGGGCAATTCTACGGGTAATTTTGATGAGTATATGGATCTGATGGAACAAAACCGTAACCTGATAGGAACCTTCATTTGGGATTGGGTGGACCAGGGACTTCGTAAAAAGGACGACCAAGGCAACTGGTTTTGGGCTTATGGCGGAGATTATGGGGATGATCCGAACGCTGGTAATTTCAATATTAATGGGGTAGTATTTCCCGACCGGAAGCCTCAACCGGCGTTAGCCAAGGTGAAATATTCCTATCAATATGTGAAGTTCGGGGCTGCCGATTTGGAAAAAGGACAAATTTGGCTTAAGAACGAATATGATTTTATTAATCTCAATCATTTTAATCTGGAATGGTCTCTCAATGAAGATGGAAAGACGATTCAATCTGGCAGTGTCCGAGACCTGGATATAGCTCCCGACCAGACTAAACGATTGGAGTTGCCAATCAAAACGCCAGACTTACAGCCAGGGCGCGAATATTGGTTAAATGTGAGTTTGCATCTGAAAAAAGATACCCGATGGGCTGAAAGTGGATTCGAGACGGCCTGGCAGCAAATAAAAATGCCGTATGCTGTAGCGAATACGCCTCCGATGGCGACAAAAGGATTGCAGTCTATCCACGTAAACCAGTCTGGAAATGACATAATGGTTAGTAATTCCAATTTTAAGGCTGTTATATCTCACAAAAATGGTGCTTTGCAGCAGTATCAATATCAAGGCAAAGATTTAATTAGCAGTCCGCTGGAACCTAATTTTTGGAGAGCTAAAACCGACAACGATCGAGCGGGATGGAAAGATCAGCTGGATTCGTGGAAAAGAGCAGCCGAGAATCGTAAGGTTACGAATGTTTCGGTCAATAATTCCGGTGATCAACGAGTAGAGGTCGTTGTAAATGGCACTTTGCCAGTTGGACAATCAACCTATCAAACTACCTACACTATATTAGGAAATGGGGTGATAAAGGTCGAACAAAAAGTTACTCCGACGGGTAATAATATTCCGCCGGATATCCCCAAAGTGGGCATGGAAATGCATATCTCGAAAAAGTACGGAAAGATGACGTGGTACGGCCGAGGGCCGCAGGAAAATTACTGGGATCGCAAGAAGGGCATTACCGTAGGTCGGTATTCCGGATTAATCGACTCGCTGTGGACCGACTACGTGTATCCGCAAGAAAATGGAAACCGCAGTGATGTACGGTGGGTGGTATTTACGAATGAGGCAGGCAATGGCTTGATGGCCGTAGCTTCATCAAAATTGAGCGTAAGCGCCTGGCCGTATTCGCTTTCGGATCTGCAGCAAGCTACCCATATCGATGAGCTGCCTCGCCGCGATTACTATACCGTGAACCTCGACTATAAGCAGCAGGGCGTGGGCGGAACGGACACTTGGACGCCCAATGCGCGGGCGCTACCTGAATATCGACTACCTACAAGCAAGAGCTATCATTACAGTTATTACCTGCGTCCGGTTAGCTCGGATATGAAGGATTTTAGGGATGTGGCCAATCAGGCATTTCCGGAAAGTAGAAGTTGAATTAGAATAGACATGCCAGGTTTTCGAAACTTGGCATGTCTTATTGCTCTCCCCTTCGCTGGAGGACTGGCCCTGTCATTTGAAGAATAAATAGAAGTTTGCCCTTTTATTCATCTGCCTTCAAACCCCAAATGCAGATGAGAATAGTTGGTTTTTTATCGTAAAAATTGGGACATCCTCTTGCAGAGATTTGATTTCGGCTTGTTGGGAGCGAAAATTCTATCGAAGGTTCACATCAAATAAAAAAGGCCTGCCCAAATGAGCAGGCCTTTTCAGATATATTCCGTATAGCTTGGAAATTATGCCGGAGCTAAGACTTTGGATACCTCTTCGGCAGCTTCTTTCAGCAGTACGGCAGAAATCACATTGAGATCGGAGTTGTCGATGATCTCTTTGGCTTCCTCGGCGTTGGTTCCCTGCAGGCGAACGATGATGGGTACATCCTGAACCTTTTCGGCAATTTCGGGATCTTTGACGGCTTCTATAATACCGTTAGCAACACGATCACATCGGACAATTCCACCGAAAATATTAATTAAAATTGCTTTTACATTTTCATCATCAAGGATGATGCGAAAGCCGTTTTTAACCGTATCTACATTGGCGCTGCCGCCTACATCCAGAAAGTTTGCAGGTTCGCCGCCGGAAAGTTTAATAATATCCATCGTGGCCATTGCAAGTCCGGCGCCGTTGACCATGCAGCCCACGTTGCCATCCAATTTAATGTAATTCAATCCATATTCAGATGCTTCAAGCTCAACGGGGTTTTCTTCCGATTTATCGCGAAGCTCCTGAATATCTTTGTGGCGGAAGAGCGCATTATCGTCAAAGGTCATTTTGGAATCCAAAGCCATAACATCACCACTTTCGGTAAGTACCAGTGGATTAATTTCTACGAGATTTGCATCGGTTTCTTCATAGCAGTTGTAGAGCGCCATGATGAATTTGACCGCTTTTTTAAAGGCATCGCCTTCGAGACCGAGCGCAAAAGCCAAGTGACGTGCTTGGTTATGCTGCAGATCCATGCCGGGCTCAACCCATTCTTTAACAATTTTTTCAGGGGATTCTTCTGCTACTTTCTCGATCTCTACCCCACCTTCGGTCGAAACCATGATTACGTTCTTGCTTTTGGAGCGGTCTAGCAGGATGCCAAGATAAAATTCTTGCTCGATGTCAACACCATCGGTTACATAAATGCGCTGCACCTTTTGGCCTTCTTCTCCAGTTTGGACAGTCACCAAGGTATCCCCAAGAAGAGAATCGGAGGCATCGCGAACTTCATCAATTGTTTTACAGAGGATAACACCGCTCACGCCATTTTCCTTGGTTTTACCCTTACCGCGTCCACCGGCATGTATTTGGGCTTTTACAACGAATAAAGAAGATCCGTCTTCTTTCATTTTTTTTGCTGCATTCACCGCTTCATCGGTAGTAGTGGCAGCAACTCCGGCAGGAACGGCAACGTTGTACTGTTTTAGAATTTCTTTTGCTTGATACTCATGGATTTTCATAGCGACAATCTCTAGGGTTAATAATTACAACAATTAAATCGGTAAATGGGGCCGATCGCTTCATTAAACTGCTGCGATTGCCCCATAATTAAAGACAAAACAATCATTCCAATTCGATCGCTTAATATAACAAATCGATGGCAAGAAATTCAGTATATAGGAGGAAAGTTTATAGTAAATCCCCAGGATTGGGAAATGTTAAAAAAACCTTAAAATTCACGTGCTTTTTAAAGGAAACACCGACTAATAGGCAAGAGAGATCTGAATTTTTCGCAGGTTGCTGCCATCTGAATTCATAATATAAATCTCGTTAATTCCACTGCGGTCTGATGTAAATACGATTTCAGTTCCATCCGGTGAAAATGAGGCATAGTAATCTTTGCCGGAAGTCCCGGTAAGCTGTGTTAAATCAGTGCCGTCGGCATTTATCGTGAAGATGTCAAAAGAACCGTAACGATTAGAGCTGAAAACTAGTTTCTTGCCATCCGGCGACCATTTGGGACCTAAGTCAAAGTGGTAATCGGTGGTGAGCTGTTTTTGATCGGTACCATCAGCATTCATTACATAAATATCGAAATTCTGATTTCGATCCGAGGCAAAAGCAATTTTTTTACTATTGGGAGACCAAACCGGATCAACTTCGTAGGATTCCGGAGAATAGGTAAGACGTGTTTGGTTTCGTCCATCAGGCTCCATTATATAGATCTCATAATTACCATTACGGTCAGAAAGAAACAGGATATGCCGTCCATCTGGTGAAAAGAACGGATAGATATCATTGGCATTATTTGAGGTTAACTTACGGATATCATTGTCCCGGTAATCCCGCAGGTAAATTTCCATATCACCATCTTCATTCGAATGGTATAAGATATTTCGGCTGTCAGGCGACCATGAAGGCAAATCCCCATCTTGAGATGCGTTGATTGGGAACTGTTGTTTTTCGCTTTCATCGTTATTGGGATAGTATCGGATCTGCCGTTCCCGTTCAGAAAAGTAGGCTATGTGTTTACCATCAGGAGACCAGGCCGGGTAATAATCATTCTTTGGGTGATGGCTGATGTCCTGAATGTCATGGGCATTAAGATCGATTACGTAGATATCGAAATTGCCGTTGAGCGATGAGGCAAAGGCGATGTGTTAGTTATCGGGCGACCAATAGGGTTGCATATACGAGGGAGTTGCGTACTCAAGCGACTGGGCGAAAGCAGTATTTGTCAAAAGAAGAAATGAAATAACAAGTTTCGAAAAGTGCATCACGGTCTCCCCCCTCCTTAACTGGCTGCACTTATTAGGTTAATAAAAAATAAGCTTTAACGCATTTATTTTTATGTATAAAGAGAGAGATTTTTTTAAAAGATATGCCTGAAAAGTTGATTTTTTCTTTTAAAGAAGGAATGCCGCTTAATTAGATGAGGTCTTTAAGTCAAGTTTGATTGGTTGATTCAAATAATGATCGGATTATTCCTGTCAATATTTTGTGGCTGCCTATGTTTTTCTTGACAATAGCTCGAGCGTATTTATTTAATTCTTCTATCTGTTTTTGCGATAAATTTTTCCCAGTATATATAATAATGGGGATCATGTTGTATCCAGAGTGACCTTTGATATATCGAGCAATATCGAGACAGCTTTCATTATTTATGGCGTAATCGAGTATAATACAATCGATGTCTTTCTTTTCAAGAATTTGATAAGCTTGTTGTTTTGAAGTTGCAGTAATACACTGTTCAATCGCATATCCCAAAAGTTCTCTGATAGCTAGGTTGTGGGTTTGGCTATCATCAATGATGAGAATTGTCTTATTTAGCTTATTCTCTTTACCATCCGGTGTCTCAAAAAGAGACGTACGATTAGAGACAATATTTTCTGTAATGTTCTTATCTTCAGGTTTTCTATCAGGAAGATACAAGGTAAATGTACTCCCTGAATTTTCTTCACTATCAACATGTAATAATCCACCTAACCCTTCGGTCAATTGTTGGCAGATATTGAGGCCTAAACCAGAGCCCTTGAACTTACCTTTAAGTGCTTTTTTTGAGCGAGAGTGCCTTTCAAAAATTTTCTCTTGTTCTGCTTCGGGAATCCCAATTCCAGTATCTTCAATTTGAAAAGCTATGGCATATTCGGAGTCGAATTGAACTTTCTTAAGCTCTTTTTTATCCGGATTATATATTCTTAAAGTTATAAAACCATGGGGCGTATATTTAAAAGCATTAGCTAGAATATTTTTTATAATGCGTTTAAGATAAGTAGGATTAGTTTTAATTTTAGTATTGACTAAATCTGCAACTTCATAATCAAAATCAATCCCATTTTTTTGGGCTACGGGATCAAAGATATAGTATAATTTTTGTCCAAATACCTTGGCATCAGTATGTATCATTTTCGTTTGCTTGTGTCCCCATTGTTCCACCGGCGAATCAAAAAATTCATCTAAATAGTTAAGTAAGTAGTTACTGGAATGATTGATAGCACTGGTCAGCTTTTTGAGATCACTTTCTGCATTTTTCCCAATTCTTTTTGCTACTAACATATTTGAGAGGATGATAGAATTTAGGCTTGTACGTATATCGTGAGCAGCATCAGATAAAAATTCTGATTTCATTTTACTGCTTTGGGCATACCCCTGAGTTATTTTCTGTTGTTTATTGAGTTTTCGAGTCTTTTCCTGCAGAGCGCTGATATCGTTATTTATTGTTAATAAATAGCTTTGGCCTTCCCACTCGAGTAGACGAAATTGAGTTTTAGAAGTACTTAAAATGTTCTTTTCTTTTTTTCTAATACAAACAGAAATTTTTTCCTGATTTCCCTTCAAGAGAGGCATGATGAATGTTTGAAATTCTGATGGGTTATAATCAACATATATATCAGTAGGTGAAAGCTGATGAATATGCTGCCTGTCATATTGATTTTTTTCTAAAGCAGCTCGATTTAAGTAAAGACATTTTAAATCCTCAAGGCTAAAAATATAAATTTCATCTAAGAAATAATTAAAAATATTTGATAAAAGGTCCTTCTTTAGGTTAATATTAATAATCTTTTTAGCTGTTAACTTATTTCTAAGTTCCCTATTAATAATCGGTAAAAGGCGCCCCAAATTTTCGAGAGATACACAATCATCGGCGCCATTTCGCATGGCTGGTACGGCCTTTTCTTTGGCCGTTTCTTTCGTCAAAAATATAATTGGAATATTATTGGAATGATTTTTGACATATTTAAGAGTGGGGAATTTAACTGCAGAATTTTCTGAGACAAGTATTAAATCCCAATTTGTAGCTGAGTTTAAAGCCTGATGAACCTCGATTTTATTATAAATGCATTTATAGTTGGTATCAAAACTTCCATTTTGAATAAGAGAAAGCGAATTAGTTACGAGAGGGTCTATAATATTTACAAAAAGTAGATTGAGCGTTTTTTGCATAGTGATATTCGTAATTATCGTTCACGTTATTCTATTAAAAGAATAAAGAGTATTAATTCTTCAAATATGGATATATGAAGTACTTGATTGGAAAGGGGCACCCATTTTAAATCCGTTTTATTATGAAATTATTTAATTCACCAACGTCATTATTTTTGTTTTGTGAGCATCAATAAAAGTTCAATCCATTTAATAATCAATTTTTATATTAAAAAAATTTAATATTAATATTTTTTAATATATATTTGCAGACAAATAAGAAGGGAAATTACTAGAGGGTTACAGAAGATAAGCTGTTACTCAGCTGATAAATTATTTTTTAAAGTAGCTTGCGCTCTAGACAGATAAAGGGATATGTTGGAAAATGGATGATGATATGATCAATCAGGAAAACATTACGGATACACCAATACGGAATACATATATTTCAGGCGAATATGATCGCCTGAAAGCTTTACTAAGATCACAGAAAAAGAAGGTAAGAAATGATATACATAGAGCTATGTCGCCAATTAGCGCTATATCTGGATATTTGGACTTAATGAAAATGTCACTGCACAATGAGGCCAACGAAGAAAAGATTGAAAAATATCGTTCAAAGATCGGTGAAGGAATAGAAGAACTCGGAGGTATTATTGAACACCTGCATGAAGTATTTGATGAGAATTCTGAATCCGAAGAGTCCAGCGATATAAAGGAGTTCATCGATTTAGAAATACATCATAAAGCAAGCTAGCTTATTAATGGGGTCTTAAGGAACTTTTCCCTATTATTCTGTCTAGGAGTTTGTCGGACTTAGCTAAATCTACTGCAAAACCGTCAGGTTTGGCCGGATTTTGAGCTCTTTTTCGTTAAATAGGCCCGCTATTCGCCTCAAAAGACCCCAAAATCTGATTCAAACTGATAATTTTTCGTTACAATCTCCTACGTCCGACAGACTCCTAGTGTTACAATACGAGTAATCTTTTTAGAAGATGAGTTCCCGGAATTTATATCAACAAATTAAATTTATTACCTCTGGGGATTTCAAATAAAATCATTTGTAGTCGATAGCATCGTTCTCGTAATTCATGGACCCTGTTAATATTTGCTACTGCCGGTAAAGGATGGTATCTAAACGTTTGTTCATTTCGGATTTCAGATCGTAGCAAAAAAATCTGCTTATGTCGTAGTACGAAAAAGGTATCGAACAATTCCTTGAAGTTGGCATCTGTAATAATGCCCCCCAGTTTTATTAGCTCCTTTTGAGAATTTGCAAGAGTTTTCTCCCCTCTAGATCTATCCTGCCCATTACTTTGATTATTGTTATTGTCATTTTCGATTGAAGGGAAAGGGGGAGCCGGGCTTTCTATGGTTTGTTCAGACAAAGCCTGGATACGCTGGGTAGAAGAGATGGAGAGATCTTGACTTATTTTAGTTTGTTTTTGCAGCATACCATAAGAGAAAATATCGGTTCACAGGACTAAAACTTAATGCATCCTTCCATTTTTATCGACTCCAAATGGATCTACTTTAATTTCAAAGTGCTGAAAAGGTTCTGCCAGCAGGCTGTAGGTTCAAAGAGATCATATCATTTTTTAAAAGTAAATATTATTGGGGGGGCAGGTCGCGAAAAATCTCCATAATAATTTAAGACGTTGTATTAAATGTCGATAAGAACAATTGTAAAAGGGTTGCAATAGTTATCCATTTCAAAATAAACTATTGCTTTATTTTTGCGGGAAACCATATCAACTGAAGGCTGAATAAAATTGTAAATAAATAAGGTTCATAATTTTTATATCAAATAAAAAGATCTCGGAGTAACGAATGGGTAAGATAAAAGCATTAGTCATCGATGATTCTAAAATTATGCGGAGTGCTGTTAAACGGACATTAAATCAATTAATGCTGGCAGATTTTGAATATGTGGATGCGAAAGATGGAGAAGATGCTCTCAATAAGTTCAATGATGAAATCGACATCATGTTTGTGGATTGGAATATGCCAAATATGACGGGGGTTGAATTTGCTAAAGCCGTTCGAGATAAAGGTTATGAAAAAATTCCAATTATTATGGTTACGGCAGAAAAGTCGATGGGTAAGGTTGACAAAGCTCTAACCGAAGGAGGAGCAAATGAATATATCACAAAGCCCTTTACTGCTGATAAAATGCATAAGGCCATAAGTGAGTATTTTGATGAAGAAGGCAATATAGCTTCGGAAGATGATGAAGAAGAAAAAAGTTTTTTTAAAAGTATTCTCAACTCGTAAGATAAGAAATAAATGACATTCGATAATTTAATTGAGCTAGATCGGATTCCGGTAGAAATCGTCAGTAAGGTAAAAGAATCAGTTATTAACACGATAGGTTCGATGATCGGGGCGGAGGTGGAGTATGTGGACGAAACAAATGGGGATGGCCCTCTTAATGGGATCATAGGTAATATAACCGTATTTAACTCCGAGCATACACTTTCTTTGATGCTGGCGATACCGAAGGAGGCCGCTATACATTTTTCAAAAGTTTTTATAGGGATGGAACTTCCATTCGAAAGTGATGATATGGGAGATTTGATAGGTGAAATATCTAATATTTTAGCCGGAGATGTGGCCGCAAATGTTGAAAAAGTCGGCTTTCGGGGGCAATCTTCATTACCTACGGCAACCCGGGGCAGTGACCTCACTTTGTTTATGCCCAACAAGCCCCCGACAGAAAAAATGAAATTTACGAGCGATAATATAGAGTTTTGGCTAACTATGGTATTGAGTGAATCAAAATAAAAACAGAGACAATGGGTGGGACTCAAAAAGATAGAATTCAGGATCTAGAGAATATAATTCGTGCATTGGCCGACGTTTGGCCGGATGACAGGGATAATGTAGCTGTAGCAGGGGCGCAATTTGAAGAATTTATTTCAACTTTTGAAGATGATCTCGGTCAGCTGCAAAAGTTAATCGATATTTCTTGGAAGGGGTTGCGGCACTTATATGAAAAGGATAACTATTTTATAAGTGTTAAAACCGCGACGATGCAGGCGGTAAATACCATTCGCGAGTATCTTGTCGAAAATGGAGATATTCAGGTTGCCGTTTTTGAAGAAGCTTATGACGATCTTTACGATGCCTTATCGGGCGAAAAAGAATCGGCTGATGATCTAATTGAGGTTGACGAGCTAGACGATGTTAACAAAGTATCAGGTAGTGCAGATGAGCCTCTTAGGACGCTCGATGATTTGGCTATCTATATCATGGGGTTGGATGAAAAAAATGTCTCCCCTGAGTATTTTGAAAATTTGCAGATTCTGTTGCAGTCGGTATCCGAAGGCGCCCCGGCAGAAGTTTCAAGCATCCTGGAAGAGGCTCTTGAGATTGTTGATGATGTGCACCTGGATGATCCTGATGCCAACGAAGGATGGCTTTTAAAAGTGTCCGGGCTTATAGAAGAAGCTATCGAAGTAGAAGCTGATCAACAATGGAATAAATCGGATGGTGGCAATAATGAGGCTTCTCATGATCCGGAGATGATAGGTGTAGGTCCCACTGAGAATGAGGAATTTTATATTCCGGGAAATATCGATACGGCTATGGTCGGAGAGTTTATCACTGAGTGTACCGAGTTGCTCGAGATGGCCGAGGGTGCTTTGCTGGATTTGGAAGAGTCCCCGAATGACGAAGAACTGGTGAATAAAATTTTTAGAGCTTTCCATACAATTAAAGGGACTTCTGCATTTATGGGTTTGGAGCCTATTTCGGAGTTTACTCATTTGCTGGAGACAATGTTAAGTATGGTCCGCGAGGGGGAAATTAAATTTGAAACCGCGTGTGCTGATATTTCTCTGGAAGCAATCGATATTATTAATAATATGTTGGATGTGGTTGAAGGGGCCGAGCCGGGTGACCATCTACCCAAGCCGCGCAATTTTAGACTTTTAACCCGCGTACTAGAACGCATATCGACCGAAGGAATAGCCCCTGTAAAAGCGCTAGAAGAGGCAGGTGGTATCCCATATGCTGCTTCGGAAGGTACTGATAAAGAACAGGAGAACGGAGACGGTAATGAAGGAAAAAATAAGTCTGATGATAGTCAATCAGAATCTTCAGTGCGCGTTAATGTAAGTCGGCTGGATCAACTTATTGATATGATTGGAGAATTGGTTATTGCCCATTCTGTGGTAGCGCAGGACGAGAGTATCCCTGACCATTCAGACCTTCAAAAGAAAATTAATCATACGAGTAAAATTCTACGTGAGTTGCAAGACACAAGCCTGACACTGCGGATGGTTCCGCTTAAAGCTACCTTTCATAAAATGAATCGTTTGGTTCGCGATCTCTCTCGTAAAGCAGGAAAGCCAGTCAAGCTTAAAACATACGGTGAAGAAACAGAAATTGATCGTAACATGGTTGATATCATCAATGAACCGTTGGTTCATATGATCCGCAATGCCATTGATCACGGAATTGAGAAGCCGGAGGAACGGGAAAAAAGCGGAAAATATGAAGAAGCCAATGTGTGGTTGCGTGCTTCCCAGGAAGGCGGAAAGGTGGTCATTGAAATTGAGGATAATGGTGCAGGTATCAATAAGAAAAAGGTGCTGGAAAAAGCGGTTGGCAAGGGGCTGGTTAACCAAGGTCAGAAATTAACGAATAAAGAAATTTATAATCTCATTTTCCTCCCCGGATTTTCTTCTAATGATGAGGTGACAGACTTGTCAGGACGAGGTGTAGGCATGGATGTGGTCCGTAAATCTATTGAGCAGCTAAAAGGGAAAGTCGATGTGGAATCAGAAGAAGGCAAAGGCACGAAAATAATTATTGAACTGCCGTTTACGCTGGCTATCACGGATGGTATGCTTGTTAAGGTAGGAAACCAGCGATTCATTGTACCTACACTTAACATTGACCAGGCTTTTAGGGCACAGAAAGAAGATGTGTTTACCGTGATGGGCAAATCGGAAAAAGTTTCTATTCGAGGCGAAACAGTTCCGATAGTTCGCTTGCACAACTATTTTAATATTGATAACGGTAAAGAAAACTTAACTGAAGGAACATTATTGGCAATTAGAAATGCCAATCGTAAATATGCACTCTTGGTAGATGAGGTCATTGGTCAACAGCAGCTTGTTGGAAAATCTATAAATATGGTTAATGAAATGAAGCATATATCCGGCGGAGCCATATTAGGCGATGGTACAGTTGGTCTTATTCTGGATACTGCTGCTCTCATGAAAAATTGAAGAATCCCTGATGATTTTCTGCATTTTGGGGAAACATAAAAAGGAAGTTGTGGATTCCTTTTAAAGGTGGTTAGATAACAAATTGACAAATGGAATTAAAGCAGTCGGATTTTAAACAGATACGGGAACAGATCTATAATTATTGTGGAATAAATCTGCATGAGGGTAAACAGGCTCTGGTAAGAGCAAGAGTTATGAAGCGAATAAGAAAGTTGGGGCTTCATAGCTTTTCTCATTATATAGATTATTTGAAAAAAGATGCTACAGGGAGGGAGTTTTTATCGTTGGTGGACGTACTTACTACCAACAAAACGAGTTTTTTCAGAGAGGACCAGCATTTCGATTTTATTAAAACAACAGTGATTCCGGAAATGAGAGGCCGAAATGTTAAATGGTGGTCAGCCGGCTGCTCAACGGGTGAAGAACCAGTCAGTTGTTCAATTATTTTGCAAGAACAGCAGGTTCATTCAAAATCTGTCAAAATATTAGGAACGGATATCTCTAGAGAGGTAGTACAGGTTGCTAAAAGGGGGATTTATTCAAGCAAAAAAATGGAAAGCGTACCCCCTTTAATAAGAAGCAGGTATTTTTGTAAAACGGGAATGACTGACTATCAAATAAGTGAAGACGTCAGAGAAATGGTTACCTATGGTAGGCTAAACCTTAAAAAATCATGGCCTTTATCAGGTCCTTTTCATGTAATAATGTGCCGTAACGTTATGATCTATTTTAATCGCAATACCCAGCAAGAGCTAGTGTCACGATTTTATAAAATACTCGAACCCGGAGGATATTTGTTTTTAGGTCACTCAGAAAGTATAGCAAGTACTAATCGGTATTTTGAGAATATCATTCCTGCCGTTTATAGAAAGAAGTAAATCACTTGAAAAATCGATTTATGAAAACAGTAGTCGGGGTTAGTGATCTGAAAGTTTCGTCAAATATAGACGAAGTTATCATTACTTATGCTCTTGGAAGTTGTCTGGGGATTGCTATGTATGACCCGATTCTAAAGACAGGAGGATTACTCCACGTGATGTTGCCACTTGCAAAAGCCGATACTCAAAAAGCAAAGGTTAAACCAGCTATGTACGTTGATTCGGGGTTGAATCTGTTGCTAAATGAATTATATAATCTTGGCGCAAAAAAAAAGAATATCGAGATTTCGGTAGCCGGTGGAGCCAGCATGGGCAAGCGGGACAAAGAGGATTACTTTAAAATTGGGAAACGAAATTTTACTGTTCTAAGAAAATTGTTGTGGAAAAATGGATTCATGATTACGAACAAGGATGTAGGAGGCAATAAAGCACGAACGATGTCCCTGTATTTGGCCGATGGAAAGGTACTAATCAATAAAAAACCAATTAATCTAATTAGCTGATTTCTTCATTAAGAAAAATTAATCTTTCTGTACTAAATATTAGACTACTGTTTGCCGATAAGTTATATGAGTAAAGTATAATTATTAAAATAATTAGTTATGAGAAAGAACGCATTAAAATGAGTGATTTCTACAGAGACAAAATATATGATATCGCGGTCAATACTTTTGAGGTTACCTGTTATATGTTCCCTTTGGAAGAATGGGAATTAAAGGATTCGCCGCTAGCATCCGTTTCTGAGGTTAGCGTTCGGTCGGTCGTCGAGTTTAATGGGGGCGCTGAAGGGGCAATGATTGTTGCTCCATCGAAGGAGTTATACTCGGCAATTGCAGCCAATATGCTGGGTGTGGAAGATCCCGATGAAGAACAGAAATCAGGTGCACTCTGCGAGATTGCAAATATTATATGCGGTAATACGGTTCCTCTATTCTCTGGCACTGATAATATTTGTTATATCAAGCCACCGAGAATTATTGAATCC
>Ga0209928_1000030_pt1 | contig 27019 bp, 23 predicted proteins | sample SalPonF2_B_D2_MG_FD_185727 | JGI IMG/M metagenome (GOLD analysis project Ga0209928, IMG submission 185727) | Salt pond soil microbial communities from South San Francisco under conditions of wetland restoration - Salt Pond MetaG SF2_B_D2_MG... ...
CCCGCGTCGAGGTCGCGGACGACACGCGTGATGGCCGGGTCCGAGAGCGAGTAGCGCCCCAGGTAGCGCCGCCAGTTCGCCGGGTCGAGCCAGTCGCGGACGGGGCGGTCGCGGAACAGCCGCTGCTCGTCGAGGAAGTAGAACGCCGAGCGCACCCCCAGCTCCGCCTCCAGGGTCCGTACGGCGTCGAACTGCCAGTACGGGTTCTCCCCCGAGACGAGCGTCCGGAGGTGGTAGCGACTCGGCCCGGTCAGCCCGTAGAAAAGCGACTGGTAGGTCTTGTACGGTCGGTCGACGTCGTGGGTGAGACAGAGCGCGAAGCTGGCGTCGAGAGGCACGGGGTCGACCCGCGACGCGCCGTCGGGCACGGTCGCCCCGTCGGTCCCGTCGGCCGGGTCGCCCTCGACGTCCCAGTCGGCGGACGTCCTACGCACGGGAGCCGACCTCCGCGAGCGCGTCGGGTTCGGTCGTCGGGTCGGCGGCGGTCGAAAGCGCCTCGACGGCGAAGGCCGCGACGTCTATCTTCTCGGCGAGGAGCTGGTCGCGCCGCTCCCGCCAGGTCTCCGCGGCGACCGCGGGCTCGGCGGCCAGCGTCTCCGCGAGGTCGAGGGCGTCGCGCTCGTCTGGCGTCGAGTAGACCAGCCCGTAGTTCGAGAGCTCCTCGAAGTTGCTCAGGTCGTCCTCGCCGGCGAAGGAGTTCGAGCGGATGGTCGGCGTGCCGAGCAGGGCGGCCTCGGTCGCCATCGTCGAGGAGTCGGTCACGAAGAGGTCCGCGAACGCGAGCAGGTGGTGGACCAGGTGGGGCGGCACCGGGAGCGCCTGGCCGCCGAGGTCGGTCTCTCCCTCTCCCTCGGTGCCTTCGGCCCCCTCGGCGGAGACGAACACCGAGCCGTAGCCGGCGAGCGTGGCCACGAGGTCGAGTTTCCCCTGCCGGGAGAGGCCGGCCTGCCCCACGTCGTGGTGGGCAGCCATGTCGCTGAACCGAACGACGGCGAACTGCTCGGCCGGGTCGACCCCGTGTGCGCGGAGCGCCTCTGGGTCGGGCTCGAACCGGTTCGGGTGCAGGTAGGCGAGCTCGTGGAAGCCGTCGTAGCGCACCTGGACGTCGCCGAACTCCTGGCCGAAGTTCCGCGGCGTGCAGACGACGTCGGCGAACGGTACCGTCAGCCGGTTGCCGGCCACCTCGCTGTCGGTGAAGACGACGCTCCGGGCGCTCGTCACCGCCGAGACGTGCGCCGCCGCCATGCCGCCGATGGCCGTGACGACGTCGGGTTCGAGCCGGCGGACCTCCCGCCACAGCCGGTACTCGTAGGCCGCCTGGACCGCCAGGAGCCGCGGCAGGGAGTCGGCCGTCCCGGCGAGCACCTGGTGGGGGATGCCGAAGCGGACGAGCAGCCGGGTGGCCACGTCCTTCTCGCGCGCGAAGACGAACACCTCGTGGTCGTCGGCCGTGAGCGCCTCGACGATGGGCCGGAAGAAGTGGACGTGCGCGGGGTGCTGGACGGTGACGACGACCCTCATTCGAGCGCGTCTCCGATGGTGTACACCGTGGCGTCGAGCCCGTCGCCGTCGAGTGCGGCCCGCCCGTCGACCACCACCTCGAAGGCGTTCCAGTCGACGGCCCCGAACTCGTCGTGGGGCGTGACGAGGACGGCGACGTCGACGGCGTCCGGGTCGAGTTCGTCCTGGCCGACGAGCGTCGCGGGCGCGGCCTCCTCGGCCTCGACGAGCGGGTCCACCGCGAGCACCTCGCTTCCCAGCCGGTCGAGTCCGCGGACGATGGGGAGCGCGGGGGCGTTCCGCAGCTCCGCGACGTTCGGGCGGTAGGTCAGCCCGAAGACCGCGACCGTGGCCTCGTCGGGTTCCCGACCCTCGCGGGCGAGCGCCTCGCAGATGACGTCGACCGCGTACTCGGGCATCCGGTCGTTCACCGCCCGGGCCGTCCGCATGAGCGGGGCGGCGGTCTCGAACCCGCCGACGAGGAAGTGCGGGTAGACCGGGATGCAGTGGCCGCCGACCCCCGGACCGGGCTCGTGGAGGTCGCAGAACGGCTGGGTGTTCGCCACGTCGATGGCCTCGCGGACGTCGATGCCGAACTCGTCGGCGAACCGGGCCAGCTCGTTCGCCAGGGCGATGTTCACGTCGCGGTAGACCCCCTCGAAGACCTTGACCGCCTCCGCCGTCGTGGCGTCGGCGACCGGGATGACGCCCTGCTCGTTTATCTCCTCGTAGACGAGCCTCGCGGCGCGGGTGCTCTCCCCGTCCACCCCACCGACGATCTTCGGGTACGCCCCCCGGATGTCGACGAGGGCCCGCCCGCTCGCGGTCCGCTCGGGGCAGAATGCGACGCCGAACTCGTCGGGGTCGAGCCCGCTCTCCGCGGCGAGGACGGGCCGGACCACGTCGGCGCAGGTCCGGGGCGGCACCGTGGACTCGACGACCACCAGGTCGCCCGGCTCCAGCCCGGCCGCCACGTCCTCGGTGACGGCCTCGACGATGGAGAGGTCGGGCCGGCCGTCGTCGGTCAAAAGCGTCGGGACGATGAGCACGTGGACGGCGGCGGCCGCCGCGGCCTCGGTCGGGTCGGCGACGGCCCGGAGCGCCCCGCACTCGACCGTCTCGGCCACGAGGTCGGCGAGACCGGGCTCGCGTTTGACGTGACAGCCGCCGTCGTTCACCGTACGGACGACGTCCGGGTCGACGTCGGCCCCGACGACGTTCCCGCAGACGTCGGCGTACACCGCGGCCAGTGGGAGCCCCATCTTCCCCAGCCCGTAGATGGCCACCGGTACGTGGCCGCTCGTGAACGCCTCGTGCTGCTGGGACTCCTCGGCAGTCGCGCCGTAGAGGCACAGCTCCCCGGTGGCCCGGCTCACTGGGTCGCCACCTCCGTGGACCGGCGACCCGCCGCCAGCCGGTCGATCTCCTGTGCTACCTCGAGCACGCGGAGCCCGTCGGCCGCGGTCACCACCGGCCCGGAGCCGGTCCTGACCGCGTCGACGAACGACGCCAGCTCGCTTTTGAGCGGCTCGCCGTTGTGCACCGTCGGGCGCTCGACGATGCTCTCGTGGCGGTAGCGGATGTCGCCGTTCTCCTCGATGAACTCCGGCATGGAGTGGCGGTGGATCTCGACCGAGCGGTTGGCGTAGTCGACGTTGACCCGGGCCTCCGTGGCGGTGATGGCGAGCCGGCGGATCTTCTGCTGGGTGAGCCGGCTGGCCGTCAGCGTCGCCATCGTGCCGTCCGCGAACGTGATGTTCGCGGCGGCGTGTCGGTTCTCGCGCGCGCCCACGGCGTCGATGGACTCGACGGGAGCGTCCACGAGCGAAAGCAGGACGTCGATGTCGTGGGTCATCAGGTCCATCACGGCGCTGTCCTGTATCTCTCGGTCGCGGGGCGGGCCGAGTCGCTGGGCCTCGACGGCGATGACGTCGAGGTCGGAGACGATGTCGTCGAGCGCCTCGACCGCCGGGTTGAACCGTTCGACGTGACCGACCTGGACGGTCACGCCGGCCCGGTCCGCGGCGTCGATGACCTTGCGCCCCTCCGCCGGCTCGGCGACGAACGGCTTCTCGACGAGCACGTCGACGCCGCGCTCGATGCTCTCCATCGCCGCGTCGTAGTGGTAGGGCGTCGGGACGGCGATGGAGACGACGTCGGCCGCCCGGAGCAGGGCCTCGCGCTCCATCGGTCGGGTGCCGTACTTCGCGGCGACGGCGTCGGCCTGGTGGCCGTCGACGTCGAAGACGCCGACCAGGTCGACGTCCTGGAGTTCGCTGTAGATGCGGGCGTGGTTGCGTCCCATGCTGCCGACGCCGATGACGCCGGCCGCGAGTCGCGGTTCGTCGGTGGAGGTGCTGTCAGGGCTCATAATCTTCGATTGCGGACGCGACGGCTCGGAGCTCGTCGGTCGCGAGTGCGGGGTGGACGGGCAGGGAGAGTACCGTCGCGGCGAGTCGCTCGGCGACCGGGGCCGCGGCGGTCACGTCGTCGTAGGCGGGTTGGTCGTGGATCGGTGTCGGGTAGTAGACGGCGGTGTCGACGCCGCGCTCGTCGAGGTGGGCCGCCAGCCCGTCGCGGTCCGCAGCGCGGACCGTGTACTGGTGGTAGACGTGGCGTCGGCCCGCGGGTTCGACGGGCGTCTCGACGGCGGCGTCGGCGAACGCCTCGTCGTAGAAGGCGGCGTTCGCCCGGCGCGCCTCGTTGAACGCCGGCAGTCGCTCCAGCTGGGCGCGCCCGATGGCCGCGGCCAGGCTGGTCATCCTGAAGTTGTGTCCCACGCGCACGTGCTCGTAGGCGGGGCCGTCGGCCGTGCGCCCGTGGTTGACGAAGCTGGCGGCGCGCTCGGCTACGGCCGCGTCGTCGGTCGTCACGATGCCGCCCTCGCCGGTGGTCATGTTCTTCGTGGGGTAGAAGGAGAAGCAGGCGGCGTCGCCGAGCGAGCCGACGCGGCGGCCCTCGTACTCGGCGCCGTGGGCCTGGGCGGCGTCCTCGACCAGCGCCAGGTCGTAGTCGTCGGCGAGGTCGGCGAGCGCGCCCATCTCGGCCGGCAGCCCGTAGAGGTGGACCGCGAGGATGGCGGTCACGTCGCCGTCGCGGCGGCGGATCTCCTCCTCTACGGCCGCGGGGTCGAGCGTGAACGTCTCCGGGTCGACGTCGGCGAAGACCGGCTCCGCCCCCGCCAGCCGGACGGCGTTGGCGCTGGCGACGAAGGAAAAGGGCGAGGTGATCACGCGGTCGCCCGCGCCGACGTCGAGGGCCTCGAAGGCGGCGTGGAGCGCTGTCGTCCCGTTGGCGGTGGCGACGCCGTGGCCGGCGCCGCAGAACGCGGCGAACTCCGCCTCGAAGCGACGGACCTCGGGGCCGTCCGCGAGGTGGCCACCGTCGAGTACGTCGAGGACGCGCTCGTGCTCGTCTGGACCGAGTTCAGGTGCGGCGATGGGAATCATTCGATGGCGTTCCTCCCGTGCAGCGTCTCGGGCAGCGGCCGGTGTTCGGCGGGCGCACCGACCGCGAGCGTGTCGGGCGGCACGTCCTCGGTGACGACGGCGCCGGCCGCGACGAACGACCGCTCGCCCACCGTCACGCCGGGCAGGATGGTCGCGTTCGCGCCGACCGACGCGTCGTCCCGGAGTGTCGGGCCGATCAGCTCCGTGTCCTGGCGGACCGGATACGGGTCGTTCGTCAGGACGGCGTGCGGGCCGAGGAACACGCGGTCGCCGATGTGGCTGTTCGTGGGCACGTAGACGCCGGTCTGGATGCTCACGTCCGAGCCGACGGTGCACGTGCCGTCGATGACGGCGTGCGTCCCGACGACCACGTTGTCGCCGACGATGGTGTGCTCGCGGACGAGCGCGCCGTGTCCGGTGGTGAAGTCGTCGCCGATCAGTACGTCCGAGTAGATGACCGTTCCCGAGCGGATGGTGGCGTTGTCGCCGATGACCGGCGCGTCGGCGTCGACGCCGGGGTGGCCGATGGTCGCACCGGGGTGGATCTCGCAGTCCACCCCGATGGTCGCGTCAGCCACGACCGCTCACCACCGGCGACGGGCACCGCGACGGGCCGACGGGTGGCCGGTCCAGCGGCGTCTCGCCCGTTCGCACCACGCTGTGCGGGTGTTGTTCTCCAGGCATAGTTCGACCCGCCCGCCCCACTGCGCTGTCGGGTGCGAGCGTCACCTTCGGCATCACCATCTCGTTCCTTTGTTATACGGTTCTTGCCCCGGGGGTAGGACGACGTTTTCGCCGCACAGCGACGCTATCCGCCGCTACCGGCCCGGATGTGACGGTGGACAGTGTCCGGTTACCCGACGGACGACATCGGTATCTACGTGCTACTCACCAGGCAGCGGCTGGATAACAAAGTGCGGTCGGGGAAATAGCCGGGCACATGTGCGTTCTGCGACCGGGTGGTTGCTGATGGGGACCGTGGTCCTCTCCATCGACGCCGAACTCGGCTGGGGGTTCCACGACGAACCCACCCCGCCGGCCGAGCGGCTGGCTGCGGCCCGGTCGGGCTGGGACCGTCTCCTCGCGCTGCTGGAGGAGTACGAGGTGCCGGCGACGTGGGCCGTCGTCGGCCACCTGTTCCTGGAGGACTGCGATGGCACCCACGCCGACCTGCCCACGCCGCCGGGCTGGTTCGACCACGAGCGGGAGCCGGACCGCTGGGAGCGAGATCTACGTTTCGGTCCGGACCTCGTCGCGGCCGTCCTCGGCTCGCCGGTCGCCCACGAGGTGGGCTGTCACACCTTCTCGCACGTCGAGTTCGGCGACCCGTCGGTGGGCCAGGACCTCGCCCGGGCCGAGATCGCGGCCAGTCTGTCGGCCGCCGGGGAGTGGGACGTCACGCTCGACTCGGCCGTCTACCCCCGGAACAACGTCGGGCACCGGGCCGTCCTCGCCGCGTTCGGCCTCCGCTGTTACCGCGGGGTCCGCCCCGACACGCGCTCGGGAGCCGTGGGCACGCTCGGCAAGCTGGCGCGGGCGACCGTGACCGCCGGCTCGCCGCCGCTGGTCGAGCCGACCGTCGACGAGTTCGGGCTGGTGAACGTCCCCGCCTCGCTCTACCTGTTCGGCTTCGAGGGGCTGGGTCGGGACCTCGTCACGCCCGTCTGGGGCGACCCGGTCGTTCGGCAGGCCCGCCGGGGCATCGATCGGGTCGCCCGCCGCGACGGCGTCTTCCACATGTGGCTGCACCCGAACAACCTGGTCGGCCAGCGCGACGTCCGCCGGCTCCGGGCCGTCCTCGAGTACCTCGACCGCCGACGCGCCGACGGCGACGTCCGGGTCCGGACCATGCGCGGCGTCGCCGACACGGTCCACGGCGAGCGCCAGCCCCAGGTCGCCCGTCGCGTCGTCTGAGTGCGCTCACGTCGCGTCGCCACCACTCCGCTACCAGACGGTTCTCACGTTCGTCACCGGGTTCGGCTGCTCATTCGTCGGGGGGGTCCCGCCCGCACTGCGACGCGTTCGCACCGCCGTCTGGCATCCAGACCGTGTCGGGGACGGGCTCCGCGTCGGTGGCGTTCGCGCTGGCGGGCGAGTGCAGTTCGGCCAGTATCTCCTCGCGGTGCTCGTCGAGCAGCGGCGCACGCCGGCCGGGCTCGGGGGGCGTCTCGGTCATCTTGATGGGCGTGCCCGCGATGGTGACCGGCTCGCTGACTCCGGGCTGTTCGACCTCGACTAGCATCTCGCGTGCGTGTGCGTGATCGTCACTAAATACGTCCGAGACGTCCTGGACCGGGGCGCAGGGGACGTCGGGCTCCAGGTCGGCGAGCACCGCACCGGTCGTCCGCGTGGCGACCCAGGACTCGATGACCTCGCGCAGGGGCTCGCGGTTCGCCAGGCGCGCCTCCTGGCTTCCGTACTCCGTGGCGAGGTCGGGCCGGTCCATGGCGGCACAGAGCCCCTCCCAGTGGCGGTCGCCGAGCGCCGGGATGACGACGTAGCCGTCCCGCGTCTCGAAGGCGTCGTAGGGGAACAGCGTGGGGTGGGAGTTCCCCTGGCGGGCAGGCACCTCGCCGGTGTAGGAGTGCTGGTAGACGGCCCGCTCGCAGAGGCTGATCATGCTGTCGTACATCGCCGTGTCGACGTACTGGCCGACGCCGGTGCGCTCGCGGTAGTGGAGGGCGGCCAGCACGCCGACGGCGTTGAGGACCCCGGTGAAGATGTCGCCGATGCCCAGCCCGACCTTCGTGGGCGGCCCGTCGGCCTGGCCGTTGAGGTGCATGACGCCCCCGAGCGCCTGCGCGACGAGGTCGAAGGCCGGCTGGTCCTGGCGCGGGCTCGGGCCGGTGCGCGGGTCGCCGAAGCCGCGGATGGAGGCGTAGACGAGCGCCGGGTTCCGCTCCCGCAGGCGCTCGTACTCCAGGCCGAACCTCTCCATGGTCCCGGCCCGGAAGTTCTCGACCAGCACGTCCGCCCGCGCGACCAGCTCGAGGAAGTCGGCGCGGTCGCCCTCCTCGGCGAAATCGAGTTCGAGGCTGCGCTTGCCCCGGTTGATGCTCTGGAAGTAGCCCCCGTACGGCTCCGTCTCCCGACTCTCGGCGAACGGTGGGGTCGAGCGCACGAAGTCTCCGCCCGGCGGTTCGATCTTCACCACGTCCGCACCGAGGTCCGCGAGCAGCATGGTGCAGTACGGCCCGCCCAGGATGTGTGTCAGGTCCAGGACGCGCAGGTCGTCGAGGGCTGGCATGTGTTCTACCCTTGCCCATACGGCCTTTGTTATGCGCGTACTGGTCGGAGTAGGTGACCGCTAGCCGCCCGACACCGATGCCGTCGAACCGCCCGAACGGCCGAATCTCGTCTGCCCGTCGCCGGGCGCGGAAGACCGTACTTACCGCCGTCCTGTCAGCGAGGTGGCCGCTGGTGGGAACCCGCTATCACAGGTTCGGTCGCGGCCGTCCCCGGCTCCAGGCGACGCCGGGCAATCGCCGGACACGCGGCGCGTTGTCGTCGCCGAACACGCAACGCGGTCACCCCGGGACTCGCCCGAGCCGGTCGCGCCATCGGACTCAGACGACCCGGTTCTCGAACCCGTCGAGGTCGCCGTCCAGGAGTCGCTCGTAGTTGGCGGCGACGATGTCCGCGTTCCGCGCCCAGTACGCCGGCGTCGAGCCGGCCATGTGCGGCGTGAGGATGACCTCGTCCATGTCCCAGAGCGGCGAGTCCGTCGGGAGCGGCTCCTCGCAGAACACGTCGAGCGCCGCGCCCCGGATCTCGCCGTCGCGGACGGCCGCGACGAGCGCGTCCCCGTCGACGATCTCGCCGCGCGCGACGTTGACGAGGACGGCGTCCTCCCGCATGGTCGCGATCGCCTCCCGGTCGATCAGCCCCCGCGTGTCGTCGGTCAGCGGACAGGTCAGGACCACGTAGTCCGACTGCTCCAGCACGGTCGGGAGCCCGGACGGCGCGAACACCTCGTCCACGTCGTCGGGGGCGTCCGCGGGGGTGCGCTTGGTCCCGACGACGGTCGTGCCGAGGGCGCTCGCGAGTTCGGCCGTCCGGCCGCCGATGGCGCCGAGGCCGACGATGCCCACGGTCTTGCCCCGGAGCTCGTGGCCGCCGTACCGGTCCCACTCGCCGCGGGCCTGCTGGCGGATGCCCCGGTGGAGGTTGCGCTCGAAGCACAGCAGGTAGCCCAGGACCTGCTCGGCGATGGGCTCGGCGTGGACGCCCGAGGCGTTGGTCAGCGCCACGCCGGCGTCCCGGAGCGCCTCGACGGGGTAGTGGTCGACGCCGGCCGTGAGCGCGTGGACCCACTTCAGGTCGCTCGCGTCGGCGAGCAGGCTGTCGTCGAACGCCCAGGTGACCGCGACCGCCACGCCCGCGGCGTCGGCCGGCGGGTCGGTCGCCACCTCGACCTCGGTCCCCGGGAGGCGCGACTGGAGTTCGGCTTCGAGCGACCGGGCGTCCTCCAGCAGGGACTCGTCGAGGAGCACCAGGACGGCCGGCCGTTCGCGCATACTGCCCCGACAGACAGGGGAGAGCGACTTAATACTGCCCGAAGCGGCGAGACGGGACGGCCGCTCTCGCCGGCGTCCGGCGTGGGAGTCGGCCTTCCCAGGCTCTACCGTCCTCCTACTCGATTGCAGCGGCTCGGCACCCGGTTGCAGACACTTACAGACACTTACAGACACTTACATGGACTTACAAACGCCAGCAGGCCAGCCGACAGCGCCCGTCGGCACCTCCCGTCGGCGGCGTCCACCCCTGTCCCGTCACGGCAGCTGCTCCGCCACGTCGACGAGCTCCGCTTCGGTCCGCCACCGGTGGAGCCGGCCGGCCTCGTCGAGCAGCTCGAAGACGCCGTCCTGCATCCAGCCGAACGGGTGGGCCTCGTCGTCGTACTCGCGCTTGAGGACGTGGCTCTTCTCGAAGTACTCGACCGTGCCGACGAGCAGCCCCTGCTCGACGAGGAAGTCGCTGGGGTCGCGCTCGGCGACGCCGACGACCCAGGTCACGAGGTCGGCGACGAGGCAGAACTTCTGGATGCTGTTGTCCCACTCCCCGCGGACGTCGACCATCCGGAAGGCGTAGGCGTCCGGCCGGCGGTTCAGCCGGTCGACGACCAGGTCGAGCCGCCGGATGGGTTCGCGGTCGTAGTTCCCGAGGACGAAGTACGACCGCTCGTGGTCGTAGACCGGCGCAAGCTCGCTCAGCGCGTGGAGTATCTCCTCGTTGTCCGCGAGCGAGAGCGACGCCCGGTCCAGCCGGTCCCGCGCGCGCGTGAGGACCTCCTCGGGAACCGGGGTCGCCTCGTCGGGCATGGAACGGCGTTCGAAGACCGGCCTGATAGGCGTTACTGAGCGGGTCTCGGCGAGAGACGAGGTGTCGGGGGTTCACTCGCTCACCCGGAGGTCGAAGGAGAAGCCGTACTTCGAGTCGTCCTTCTCGAAGCCGTACCCCGTGCCGTAGGTCCCGGGTGGGAAGCACTCGGGATTGTCGGGCGAGTCCCACACCACGAACGCCCGCGTGCAGGGGGACCGCGGCGTGACCGTGATGGTCTCCCGCCGGCACGGCTGCCCCAGATTGAGCAACCGGCGGTCGATCCGCCAGCACGCCGCCGAGTCGGTGGTCGGGTCGTGTTCCGTGAGGACGAGTTCGGCGTCGCCGCTCTCGGGTCGCGCGTACCGCAGGTCGCCCGGCGGACAGGCGAGGTGGGTCACCGTGACGGGGGCGGTCGCCGTCACCGTCAGTCGAATCGCGGCGGGGTGGGCGGCCGTCACGGTGTCCGTCGCACAGGAGACGGTCGCGGTGAGGCCGAGCTTCCCGAGGTCGCCTTGCGAGACGTTCGTCACCTCGACCGTCCGGGTCCCGCCCATCGCCGGGGTCGTCGTCGGCGGTGCGGTCGTCGGCGTTCCGCGTGGTTGCGTCGTCGTCTGCGTCTCGACCCCGCCCGAGGTGGTCTCCGTGGTCGACCCGCGTACGGTCGTCCCCGTGCCCGACCCACCGGGACTCCCGATGCAGCCGGCACCCGCGAGGAGCGCGGTCGCGAGGAACGCGCGACGCTTCATGCGAGGCGGTACGAACCGCCGAGTTGAAACCTTTCTGTAAGGTCAGATGGCTCTCTCACGTATCGAGCGCCGGCAAAGAGACCCCCGCGGAGTAGCGTTCCGCGACATAGAACACCGCGAGGTGGATTACCGTGGAGTAGATTACCGTGAAGTAATTTACCTTGGGGTAAACTACTTGTCGGCGCGGCACGTAGCCCCGCGCATGAGTACCGACCTGGAGTCCGGCGGGGGCGCGGACGCGCGCGAACTGCTCCACTTCGTGACCCAACGGACGCGGTTCGCGATACTCGCCAACGTCCTCCAGCACCCCGACCAGCTCCCCTCGATGTACGAGCTGGAGCGGCTGAACCCGAGCGTGAGCGACGCGACCGTCTACAAGCACGTCCAGAAGCTGATCGACGCCGGCGTCTTAGAGGAGGTCGCACTCCCCCGGGACGAGCGCCGCCAGGGCTACCCGTGGAAGTTCTACGGGCTGACCGACGAGGGCCGGCGGTTCCTCGCGGCGCACGACCTCCTCCAGGCCGAGGAGACGCTCCAGCGCATCTACGAGACGATCTCGGACAAGGGAGAGAAGATGGAGAGGTACGAGCGGGCGCCGCGGCCCGACGTCGAGTGAGTCACCGGAGGAGTAAGAGCCGGCGGCGACCAGCCGCCGCGGGACTACACGCGATCCCGCACGTCGCAGACCGACGCGGCGTCGGCGACGATGAACGCGTCCTCCCGCAGGTAGTCGTCGTCGCGCGGGAGGAAGATGAGGTGTCCCGCCCGGTTGTTCGCCTTGACGACGTCCCAGTCGAGCATCTCGTAGCCGAGGTCCCGCTCCGGGTGGGGGTCGGCCGCGATCTGCTCCCAGTCGCTGTACGAGGACATCCCGCTCACCCGTCGGTGTCCTCGAAGTTCACGGCGGCCGTCCCGACCACGTTGAACGAGACGACGTCGCCGCTGAAGCGGTAGGCGTCCACGTCGCCGGCGACGGACCCCGAGACCGAGGAGCCGTCGATGGCGTCCGCCGATTCGACCGAGCCGGCGGCCCGGTCCTTCTGCACGTCGCCGGTCACCTCGAAGCTGTAGCTGCTCGAGCCGGCACCGCCCGTCCCGTCGACGACGATGCTGTTGGGGAGCGTCGTCCCGCCGAGCGACGCGGGGTCGACCTGCGTGCCGTTCAGGTAGACGGTCGCGTCGCCGTCCATCGTGAACGCCGAGACGTCACCGCTGAAGCGGTAGCTGTCGGTGCCGCCCGCGACCGCGCCCTTCGCGGTGGAACCGGAGACGGTGTCGCCGTCGTTGATGGAGGCGTTCCGGTCGGTGCTCTTTTTCAGCCCGCCGCTGACGGCGAAGGCGTAGGTCGCCTTCGACCCGCTGCCGACGACGCTGAGGACGTTCTCCAGCTTCGGCGTGGAGCCGAGCGACGCGGGGTCGACCTGCGTGCCGTTCAGGTAGACCGTGGCGTCGCCGTCCATCGTGAACGCCGAGAGGTCGCCGCCGAACTCGTAGCTGTCCGCGCCGCCCGCGACGGCGCCCTTGGCCGTGCCGTCGGTGATGCTGTCCTCGGAGTCGATGGAGGCGCCGTTCGCGGTGCTGTGCTCGAGCCCGCCGGTCACACTGAGCTGGTAGTGGGCGACGTTCGAGGGGCTGCCGCCCGCGATGGTGAGCAGGTTCGAGAGCTGCGAGCCGTCGCCCGACGAGCCCCCGGAGTCGCCGGACCCCGCGGGGGCGGTCTGTCCGTCCCCGCTCGGGTCGAGGTCGGCCGGCGTGACCGAGGAGCCGTTGCGGTAGAGCTTGGCGTCCCCGTCGATGCCGAAGGCGGTGATCTTTCCGCTGTACCGGTAGCTGTCGGTCCCGCCCGCGACCGTGCCCGTGGCGTCGCCGCCGTCGACCGAGTCCTCGGAGTCGATGGAGGCACCGTTGTCGTAGCTCTTTTTCAGCTCGCCGTCGACGCTGAACTGGTAGTTGACAGACGTCGAGGGGCTGCCGCCGGAGATGGAAAGCGAGTTGGGAAGCTGGTCCGACCCGCCGGAGCCGCCAGAGCTGCCCGACCCGTCGCTGGTGGTCGTGGTGGTGCTGCCGGAACTCCCGTCCGACCCACCGCTACCGCCGCTTCCGGAGCTCCCGTCCGACCCGCCGGAGCCGCTGCCGTCTGCCTGTCCGGGCTTCGCGTCGGGCACCGGGCAGGTCCCGCTGTGGGAGATGTTGCTCGTGTCGGCCGACGAGCCCGAGAGCACCACGGCCCGGCCGGGGACGTTGATGGTCGAGTCCGTGACCGAGGAGCCGTCGCAGTTGCTGAGGACGACGCCGTCCTGGCCGCCGCCGCTCATCTGGATGCAGCAGTTCTCGAACTGCGTGTTGTCCCGGCCCTTGACGACGGCGGCGTCGGGGGCCGCGCTGTTGCCGGTGATGCTGACGTTCTCGAAGACCGGCCCGACGTTGCCGCCCCCGGAGGGGGTCTTGGCCATGATGGCGTTGTAGCCGCCGGTCGAGACCTTGATGCGGGTGTTGCGGACGTACACCCGACCGGCCTCGTGATGGAGGACGACGGCGCCGGAGCCGCTGCCGGCCTCCATGATGACGTCGCAGTCCTCGATGACCTGGTCCTGGCGGTCGCGCACGCGGAGGCCCCGGGAGTTGAGCGCCCCGTGGATCAGGGGGGCCTTCTCGTCGACGATGACCGTGACGCCCTTGATGTAGCTGCCCTCGCTTCCGATGCGGACGTTGGCGACGTTGTTGTTCCGGTAGAGGCCGCCCTCGACCTTGACCGGGCCGTTGCCGCCGGAGGAGAGGCCGGGCGCGGAGGCGTAGATGCCGTTGTTCGAGAAGCCCTCCATCACGCAGTTGCGGATGACGATCTCGCCGGAGTGCTCCTTGCCGACGAAGATACCCGTCACGTCGTCGTTGTCGCGGGTCCCGCCGCGGGCGATGAAGCGCTCGACCAGCGCCTTGCCGTTCGGGTTCCGCACGTCGAAGCGAGCGCCCTTCGTCTCGTTCGGGTAGACGCCGTGGCACTCCACGTCGCGCATCGTGAAGTCGCCGCCCGAGAGTATCTGGATGCGGCCGCCGTAGCCGGACTTCGTGAAGTCGAAGTCGATGCCCTGGAGGAGCCAGTCGGAGCCACCGGAGAACTGGAGGTAGACCTCGCCGAGGCTGCTGCGCGGGCCCGACGGGACGATCATCGGCTTCGCGCCGTCCGCGGCGGCCATGCCGAAGTTGGTGAGCCCCGACAGGGAGACGTCACGCATCTTGTAGGTGCCATCGGGGAACAGCAGGAGCGTATCGTCGTTCGCGTGCTTCTTGACGACCCCGCTTATGTCTCCGTTGCCGTTCGGGTCGGCACCGGCCTTCACGACGTTCACGACGTTGCTGAACTGGTCGGTCGGCGGTGCGGCGCGGGCCTGGCTCGTGATGTTCCGCAGGACCGCCGAGCCGAGCGCTGCCGCGCCGGCCAGTTTGAGGTACGACCGCCGATCGAGTAACGTGTCGTTACCGTCCGTCTCGTTCCGATGGCGTGGTGCCATGGCCGGGTAAGGAAAGAGTATACAAATAGTAATTTTGACCATATCCGACCCACCAGACGTTAGGAGGTAGCTACTCTCGTACCGGATATTTCCACTTACTGACCAGGTACGTATCCGATTTCAGACGTATTTGTAGCTCTTGTGGCCGCCGTCACGTGCCCCGCGCGGCCGGCGGAAGTCTCGTCTTACCCGTGGGCGAGACAGTATCGTCAGCGCTGCGACCGGCCGCAGTCGGCCGATGTCCGGCGATTCGGCCGGGTCGGGAGTCGCGACGCCGCCGGGAGCGACGCGGTCCGGTCGGTCCCGGGTGCGGTCGGTCGACGCGGGTCGGTATCCCGGGCGTACTCACAGGAGCCACCCGGTAAGCTCCGTGTTACTGGACGTTCAGGCGGCCGACCCGTCCCGGACCGTCGGTCGCGGGTCCCTCGCTCCAACGGCGTGAGTCGACGGCCATGGCCCGGCCTTCCGTCGGAGTACCCGGCGCGTGCGGCGTGAAACCGGTGCATAACAAAGGTCGGACCGTTCGATGAGCAACACAGAATGGCTGACAGTTCCTCCATGCGGACGCTGCTGGTCGGGCTGGACGCGGCCTGCGGCCCGGTGCTCGACCCGCTGTTCGAGGCGGGCGCCGTCCCGACGCTGCAGCGCCTCTTCGCGGACGGTGCGAGCGGGCCACTGGAGTCACAGCTCCCGCCCTGGACGCCGAGCGCCTGGCCCTCCCTCTACACCGGCGTCAACCCCGGCAAGCACGGCGCGTTCGGCTTCCTCGCCTTCGACGGCTACGACTGGGACGTGGTCAACCGCACCCACGTCCGCGAGTTCGCGCTCTGGGAGCTGCTCTCCGAGCAGGGCCTGTCGAGCGTCGTCGTGAACGTCCCCGTGACCCACCCACCGCGTGCGTTCGACGGGGCGCTCGTCCCGGGCTACGTCGCGCCCGAGGACCCGACCTGCCACCCCGAGGGCGTACTCGACGACGTGCGCGACGCGATCGGGGACTACCGCGTATACGCGCCGAGCGACGACGACCGGAGCGACGAGGAGCGGGTCGAGGACTACCGCCGCCTCACCCGCATGCGCGGGGAGGCGTTCCGCTACCTGGCCGAGCGCGTCGACCCCGACTTCGGCTTCGTCCAGTTCCAGCAGACCGACACCGTCTTCCACGAGCTCCCGGGCGACGAGGGGGCCGTGCGGGCCGTCTACGAGGCCGTCGACGACGAGGTGGCGGCCATCCTGGAGCGCTGCGACCCGGACACCGTGTTCGTCGCGAGCGACCACGGCATGGGCGAGTACGCCGGCCACGAGTTCCGGGTGAACGAGCGGCTCCGCCGGGAGGGCTACGTCGAGTCGGCCCGCGGCGGCGAGGGGATGCCGTCGTGGGACACCATCGCGCGCAACCGGCTCCAGGTCGGCGAGGACGGGGGCCGGCCCGACCGTACGGCGCTCGAGCGGGCGGTCGCGCTCGCGGCGAGGGTCGGCCTGACCAGTCAGCGCATCGGTACCGTCCTCGGCCGCCTCGGGCTGGCGGAGATGGTGGCGCGGCGCGTGCCGACGGACGCCATCCGGGCCGGCACCGAGCGGGTCGACTTCCCGGCCTCGCGGGCCTACATGCGCTCGCGCGTCGAGATGGGCGTCCGCATCAACCTGGCGGGCCGGGAGCCCGCGGGCGTCGTCCCGCCCGACGAGTACGAGTGGGTCCGGGGCGAGCTCATCTCCATGCTGGAGGGTGTCCGGACGCCGGCCGGCGAGCCGGCGTTCGAGGCGGTCTACCCCCGCGAGGAGGTCTTCGACGGCCCCTACGTCGAGGCGGCCGCGGACGTCGTCGTCGTGCCGGCCGGCTTCGACCAGTACCTCTCGGCCTCGCTGCTGGGAGCGGAGTTCGGGCCGCCCTCCGAGCCGTACAACCACAAGCTCTACGGCGTCCTCGCGGCGGGCGGGGAGGGAGTCGACTGGACCGCCGACCTGGACGGCGCCCACCTTCTCGACGTCGCGCCGACGGTCCTCGCGTCGCTCGGCGTGCCGCACAGCGACCGGATGGACGGCGAGGTGCTCCCGGTCGTCGAACCGGCGGGGAGCGAGTCCTACCCGGCGTTCGAGCCCGAGCCGACACAGGAGACGGACGACGAGGCGATAGAACAGCGACTCTCGGACCTCGGCTACCTGGAGTGAGCTCATGAGCATCGACATCACCACCGTCGACGACCCGACGCGCTGGGACCGGCTGGTCGAGCGGGCGCCGGCGAGCACGCCGGTCCACCGGTACGGGGGCCTGCGGGCGCTGGCCGAGCACGCCGGGGCGACGCTCCACCCGCTCGCGGGCTACAAGGGCCAGGAGCCGGTCGGGCTCTTCCCCGTCTTCGAGAAGGCGAAGGGACCGGTGTCGGCCGTCTTCTCCCCGCCGCCCGACCTCAAGGTGAGCTACCTCGGCCCGGTCACGCACAACCTGGAGAAGCTCAAGCAGCGCAAGCGCGAGCGACGGCACCGCCGGTTCGTCGAGGGCTGTCTCGACTACCTCGACGAGACGGTCGGCCCCAGCTACGCGCACTTCCGCACGGGCGTCGACTACGCCGACCCGCGGCCGTTCCTGTGGAACGACTTCGAGGTGACGCCGCGGTACACCTACGTGGTGGACCTCGAGCGCGACCCCGACGACCTGTTCGCGGCCTTCAGCTCCGACGCGCGCTCGAACGTCCGGTCGGCGGGGGACGCCGACTGCGAGGTCTACGAGGGCGGCCGCGAGGAGATCGTCCGCATCGTCGAGCAGGTGAAGGCTCGCCACGACGAGCAGGGCAAGTCCTACCTCGTGACGCCCGCGTTCGTGACCGACCTCTACGAGTCGCTCCCGGACGGCGCGGTCCGCCCCTACGCGGTCGCGGTGGACGGGGAGTTCGCGGGCGGCATGGTCGTCCTGGAGGACGACGACACCGTCTACCGGTGGCAGGGCGGCGCGAAGCCCGACGCGTCCCTCCCGGTCAACGACGTCCTGGACTGGCAGATCATGCAGGACGCCATCGAGCGCGGCCGGTCGGGCTACGACCTGGTCGGCGCGAACAACCCCCGGCTCTGCGGCTACAAGGCGAAGTTCGCGCCGACGCTCCGGACCTACCACAGCCTCCAGCGCGGGACCCGGAGCATGAACGTCGTCTCCGGGCTCTACAGCCGCCTGCGCAAGTAGGACGGTGTCCGCTCGGCGTCGTCGCGTCTCCCGGCGAACTCGTCGCCACGCCGTCCGGGGTCGTCGTGGCCCGAACGCCTCTCGCTCCCGACGCCCTGCCGAGACGGCTCTGACCGGACCCGCCGTTCGAGCGCGAAGAGTCGGTCGAGTCGCCGCTCGAACGTCGCCTCGTCGATGTCGCCCCGGACGTACCGGCGCTTGAGGTCGTCGACGGCCGGCTCGACGCTCCCGGCGTTCGGGGCGGCCAGCGCCGGCAGCTCGAACTCCCGGAGCGGCGGGAAGGTGGTCTCGAGGCGGTCGAACCACCGTGAGAGCCGCCAGCGCCGGACCGAGACCACCGTCTGGGCGGTCGCGACGGCGTAGCCGGCGAGCACGACGCCGAGGGCGAGGACGAGCGCGGCGACGCCGACGACGGCCACGACCCCCCCGAGGAGGAGCAGGGCCAGCAGCCCGACGAGGCCCTGAGGGCTGGCCGAGAGCGCGACAAGTATCCCCACGCCGAGCGTGCCGACGACCGTCACCACCAGGAGCGCGGCGAGCAGCCCGAGCACGGCGAGCAGCCGTCCGGTGGGTCGTCGGGTGCCGTACATCACCTTCCCGGAGGGTCGCCGAGCGCATCAACTTTCGAGCCGGTTCCGTCGGCCTTCCAGTCGCTTCGCTACCGATTCCAGCGGAGTAGCGGCCGCTCCCCTGCAGGCTGTGTGCCACGTCGATACCGACCGGAACCGACCGAGTCACGCGGGTGACGGAACGGACGGACGTCACGCGGGTGACGGCAGTGCCTCGGAGTTGTCCGGGCCGGTCGAGACGGCTGTCGACTGCGTCACGTTCGCCGGCGGACGCTCCCCCAGGGTGACGGTCAGCGTCTGTCGGCGGCCGTCCCGCAGGACAGTCACCGTCACCGTATCACCCGGCGCGGCCTCGGTCGACAGGAAGCCCGCGAGGTCCTCCTGGGTCCGGATCGGCGTCCCACCGATGCCGACGAGGACGTCGCCGCCGGCCGGCACCGCGATGCCGGCGACGGTGCGTGTCCCCGTGCTCCCGCGGATGACGCCGCTCGACGGACCGCCCGGGACCACGTCCACCACGAGGACGCCGTTGGTCGAGTTGAGTCCGTTGGCCTCGGCGACGAGCGGCGAGACGTCGAGGGTGCTGACGCCGAGGTAGGCGTAGCGCACCTGCCCCTGCCCGAGAAGCGCCGGGACGACGCGCCGGACGAGCGACGCGGAGACGGCGAAGCCGATGTTCTGCCCGCCCCCGGCGCGGTTGACGCCGACGACCGTCCCGTCGCAGGTGATCAGCGGCCCGCCGCTGTTGCCCGGGTTGATGGGTGCGTCGGTCTGGATGGTGTTCGGGATGGAGAAGCCCTGGTCGGTCGGCATCGAGCGGTCGACGGCGCTGACGATGCCGTGGGTGATGGTCCCCGCCAGACCGAACGGACTGCCGAGCGCGGCGACCGGCGCACCCGGCTCGGGCGTGGTGTTCGCCACCGGCAGTGCGGCCGCGTAGGATGGGGTGTCGTTCACGCGGACGGCCGCGAGGTCGCTGTTCGCGTCGGTGCCGACCACCCGGCCGGAGCGGAACTCGCCCCGGTTGAACCGGACGCCGACGGTGGCGTTACCGTCGACGACGTGCTCGTTCGTCACGACGACGCTCGTGCCGTCCGTGCGGCTGTAGACGAAGCCCGAGCCCTGGGCCGCGCCGGCCTGGACGAGAACCAGCGAGTCGACGGTCCGGTTGTAGAGTGTGGCGTAGTCACAGCCTGTGACCTGCTGGCCCGCCTGGTTCGGAGCCGGCTGCAGCGACGTCGGTGCGCCGGTAGACGGTTCCGCGGTCACGACGCCGCCCGTGACCGCCGCGACGGTGCCGACGACGAGAACGACGACGACCAGCGAGACCGCGACGGAGCCCTGCCTCCCCCACATGACGGTCCCAGAGACGGCGAACGGGCGTATAAACCGGCGTGGTCGTTGCCGCACGCGACGGCGGCAAACGGCGGCTTACCACCTCTCGGGCGACGGTGGGCGGCCTCGAACGGCGATCACGTGGGCGTACAGTGGCTTACACAGAATTACAATAACTTACAAACACTTACAAACGCTCGCGACGGAGCTGAACCAGGTTCGACCGCGGGCACGTGGCCCACTACAGGCCCTCACCCGCAGCGGCCCGACCCGGGCTTCGACGCCGACGTGACGATGTTGCTCGTGTGGGCCGTGGAGTGGTCGAGCACGATCGGCTCGCCGGTGACGTCGATGGCCGCGTCGCGGACCACGGTGTCGTTCGAGCGCAGCAGGTGGATGCCGTTGCGACTCGCGCCGGTCTGGGTGATGCACAGTCCGTCGAAGACACACGAGTCGCGGTCCACGACCTCGACGGCCGCGCGGTGGGCCGCCGCGCCGTCGATGTGGACGTTCTCGCAGCGGACGTCCGGCCCGGACGAGCGGGCCGACCCCGTCGGCGTCTTCATCTTGACGGCGGGCACGTGGTCGACGTCGACCGTGATCTTCGTGTTCCGGATCGTCGCCGACGTGAGCCAGGGCGCGACGGTGATGGCCCCGTCGCTGTAGGTCGCGTCGAGCAACTCGACCCGGCAGTTCTCGACGCTGGCGGTGTCGCCCTGCCGGAGCCGGATGCCGCGCATGTTCTCGATGCCGCGGCGGGCGGTGTCACAGCGGATGTGTGCGTCCCTGACGACCCCGCCCCCGCCGAGGCGAACGCTGGAGATGCCGTTGTTGGCGTAGTAGCCCCCGACGACGTGGACCGGTCCCTTGGCCGGCGAGGCGTACAGCCCGTTGTCGGGAAAGCCCTCGATGTGACAGTCCCGGAAGGTGAGTGCCCCCTCGCTCGTCGGTCCGACCAGACAGCCCGTCGTCGGCGTCTCGACCGCGCCGCCGTCCGGCAGCTTCATGCGCTCGACGAGCCCCCCGCCGTCCGGCGCGGTCACGTCGAAGCGCATCATGTCCTGCCCCGTGTCCTGGACGCCCCGAACGGTCACGTCGCGGACGGTCATCCCGTCGTCCACCAGCGCCTGGATGGGGCGCGCCCCGGTGTCCTTCGCCGAGAAGTCGAACGAGAGGTTCTCGACGAGCAGGTCGGTGGCCGCGCCGGGCTGTCCCAGGGTGAACAGGTAGCCGGAGTAGCCGTCCGGCGGGACGATGGTGGCTCGCTCCCCCGTGATTCCGACGTTGGAGAACGACGGGAGCGTGAAGCTGTCGGTCATCCGGTAGCGGCCCGGCGGGAAGAAAAGCAGCGTGTCGTCGGCGACGTGCTCGTCGAGGAGGGCGTTGATGCTCCGACTTGCGTCGGTCGCCGCCCCCAGGTCGGCGACGTTCAGCACGTCGGCGAATCGCTCGGCGTAGCCGGACAGACGCGATTCCGTCGTCTGCGGGTTCGCCGTCGGGGACGGTTGCGTCGTCGTGCCCCGCGCGGGCGTCGACGGCGGCCGGGTCGTCGTCCGCGTCGACGTCGACTGGTCCTCCCAGGACGAGCAGCCGGCCAGCGCCATCGCTCCGGCGGTCGCGCCGACGCGCTGCAGCAGTTGCCTGCGGTTCATGAGACGACTCGTGCTAGCCGTGGGATGGGAGCAGAGTCGTTTAGTTATGGACCGCGTACCGCGGGCGGGTGTCACGGCCGGGTGATGGGAGGAGAGCGCGCACCAGACGATGGTATTCCACCGTAACGTCTGCCTACCCCAGTCCTGGTCGGCCCGTCGGGTGCTGGTCCGATGACGAACCCCCCGTCCCTGGTAGGCGGTCGGCGGTCGGCGGTGAGCGGTTGCGGTCGTGGTCGCGGCCCCGCGTCGTCGCTCCGACGCCGGGACAGAGTCCGTGTCGGCGGTAATCGACCGGTATAGGTCGGTGCTATAGCTCTGGAGTATAGCTATACTGTACAGCCGGGTCGGAGGTTCCTCCGCGACGTTCGGCCGAGAGGACGAAACGTCGGGCCGTCAACCGGACCGTCTGTCGTCGTGGACCGACGCTGCCGGGCTGGCCCAGCCGAATCGATTATCGACGGGGCGGACGCCGGCGAGGCGGGCACGACCACACCCCGAAACCCTCGCCGGTCCAGCGATAGCGCGACGTCTGGTGGACGCACCAAGTACTGTAGCTGATGACTATAGCTATAGACTATAGATGGGGTGTATAGCTATATTCGCCAGCTAATTACTGTACATATACTTACCAGCTGGATGTAGTCACGATACCGTCTGACTTAGGTTTATAATCGGGGGCTACAACTATCGTCACCAGATGCTGACCTATACCCCGGTTTCGGAGGCCGGCGGCGTCGGGAAGACGACGACGGCGGCGACGCTCGCGGCGAGCCACGCGCGTGCGGGACACGACGTCCTCGCCATCGACATGGACACGCAGAACGGGAGTCTCACGTACTTCTTCGGCCCCGACTACGACCGCAGCGACCCGTCCGTCGACAACCTCGTCCGCCACCTCGTCGGGCGCCCGAAGGGCGAGTTCCACGCGCTCGCCGTCGAGGTCGAAGACGGCATCGACCTGATCCCCTCGCACAACATGCTCGAGGACCTCCACGAGTTCCTGCTGAACGAGAAGACCCAGGCCGAGAACTTCGGGGAGTCCTACAGCATGTACCACCAGCTCCACCGCGTCCTCCGCGAGGCGAACGTCCGCGACGAGTACGACGTCGTCATCGTCGACTCCGCCGGGAAGGCCGGCCCGATCCTCTACAACGCACTTGTCGCCGTGCGGAACGTCGTCATCCCCTTCGAGGCGACGGCGAAGGGCCAGGAGTCCATCGAGGGGCTCGACGACCTGGTCGAGGGATTAGAGCAGAGCATCGACGTCGACGTCGGCGTGCTCGCGGTCGTGCCCATCGGCTACAAGGACACGCGGGACCAGCGCGAGATACTCGGCGAACTCCGGGAGGGCGGCTTCCCAGTCCCGGTGGTCGTCGGCGAGCGCGGCTCGCTGATGGAGGGATGCTGGAGACAGCAGTGCAGCCCGTACACGTACGTCGAAACCCACCGCGACCGGAAACGCGACTACGAGCTCGAGACGCTCGACCAGTTCGACGAGCTCGCCCGCCACCTCGAACGCGAGGCTGGCCTCGAAACCCCGGGGGTGACCGCGTGATGGGGCTCAAATCCGGCTCGCGAGACGCCGGGCTCGACGACTCGTCGGACGACGGCACGGCAACCGACGAGGTGGAGCGGTCGGGAGCGGAGACGGCCAGGGAGAGCGCGACGGCGGCCGACACACCCGCCGCCGAAACGGGAGATAGCGACGGGGAGGAGTCGAAGACCGGGGCCGATACGGCAATCACGCGACCCACGATGGAGTCGATCCCGTACAAGCTCCGCCGAGAGAAGGTCAACGAGGGGCGCGAGCAGGTGCCGTACTTCCTCCGCGCGGAGGTCATCGACGGCGAAGACGAGCTCCGGGACGAACTGGAGGCGATACTCGGCGAGGACGTCTACAAGTCGGACTACCGCGAGGCCGCGATGGTGGTCGCACAGCGCCACCCCGAGCTCGTCGCCGAGGTGCTCCGCGAGTGGGGGTACGACCTCGAAACCGCCTGATTCGACGCCGGTAAGGGGAGCTTACCACTGACGGCGACCGGGCGAGGTTCACCCCTCGAACGCCGCCGCCAGCTGCTCGCGCATGTACTCCCGGCGGAGCCGTCGCGCGCGCGACTCGGAGAGGTAGTTCCGCAGGACGACGTCGGCGCTTGCGCTCCCCTGCTCGGCGGCGATCTCGTCGAGACTCCCGAGGACGACGTCGAGCGATGCGGAGTAGGCGTCGTACCAGAACCGTCGCCCCAGCTTCGGCGACGGCGAGACGCCGTCGATCTCCGCGGGCAGCCCCGCCCGGTCGGCGAGCGCGGAGAACCGGTTCCAGACCGTCCATCGCGAGATGTGGCTCCGGGAGGCGTGGGGCGACGGGAACAGGTGGCCGGACCAGTCCCCCTCGTCGACGCCGGCCGCGAGTCGGTCCTCTAGCGCCCCGCGGCCGTAGAGGAGCGAGACCTCGCCGGGGCCGTTCTTCCGCTCGCGGAAGGCGATGTACGGGACGTTCCCGTCGGGAACGTCCAGGACGAACTGCCGGGCGTGGAGGCGCGCGACCTCGTTCGGCCGGAGCCCCCAGGCGCAGAGCGCGAGCACCAGGAGACGGTCCGGCCCGTCGGCGGCGCGGTAGAGCGCCCGGACGTGCTCGCTCGACAGACAGGGCGTGTCCTCGTCCCCGTCCGCCGCCGTGGACCAGTCGAACTCGTCGTCGAGGCCGTCCGCGGGGTTCACGGCGGCCCACTTCCGCCTGACGAGGTGGGCGTACCAGTTCGAGACGACGAGGTGGATCCGGCGCTTGGTCTGCCCCCCATCGAGGTCGGCGTGCAGCCGGTCGAACGCGGCCCAGCAGGCGTCCACGGCCTCGTAGGCGGGAACGTCGCTGTCGCGGGCGACGGGCGTGAGGAGGTCGCCGGTCCCGTTCTCGTCCCGGTACGCACGGACGTAGCGGTCCAGTCGGTAGCGGAGCGTCTCGATGGACGACGGCGCCAGTCCCTTGCGCTCGCGCCGAGACGCCAGGAACGACTCCAGGGCGTCGACCGTCCGGGTGTCGTCCGTCGCCCAGTCGGGGCCCGTCTCGACCGGTTCGAGGCCCAGATCCGTCGCCCAGAACTCGGAGAACGTCCGGCCGTGGTGTGCCCGGAGCGCGTAGAGCATCGGGCGGAGGCCGTGCTCGCGGAGCCAGCGATGGGTGGGTCGCTCGCGTTGTGCATCGTGACCCGCCATCTCGAGCTTCGGTGCGACGACGGCCCAGTAGGCGTCGACGAGCTCGTCGAGGTCGAGGAGCGTCCAGGGGACCTCCTCGGCAGTCCCCCAGTCTCGTTGCTGTGCCGGAGACGGGGCCTCGCTCACGGACGAACCCCCTCTTCCCGTCGCAGTGACACCGGTAGCCGAAGAACCGGCCTCGCTGCGTACGTGTCCGATTCGAAGGCGCTCATTTTTGCGTAGTAGCGCTGTTCACTCGGATGTTAAATAGGTTTTGGGACCACACAGACCGTACGAGTCTGTGTGGACACCGACCGCAGGGGGTCGAGCTGGGGACCGTAGTGGATAAACCGTATGCCGATATATCGTCTGCGAGTGCCGTCGCGGCTCCCGGTCGAGACCGCCGTCTGTCCGATGGGCGCGTGGGTGAGCGCTCCCTGTATCGCCGGTCAGACGCCCCAGACCCCGGTCCCAGCCCGTTCCGCAGACGAGTCGTACCGGGTGGAATTCCGTGCAAACCTGTGCTTACGTCTCGCGTCCTGGAGACGAGTTCTCGACGGACTGGAGCGAAGACACCGGCGTCGCGACTAGTCGGGTTATAACAAAAGCGCTCACGGATGAACAGGACGGAACCGATGGGTGAGTACGCGGTCCGGTGGTATCGACCGGGAGACGAGGCCGACATGGCCACGTTGCGCGCCGACGTCTGGGGGGCGGGGACCGAAGCCTACATCCGGTGGAAGTACGTCGAGACGCCGTTCCTCGATCACGTCCCCGTGGTCGTCGCCGAGACGGACGGGGAGATCGTCGGCATGCGTCCGTTCGTCCCCTACCGGATGAGAGAGGACGGCCGGGAGACGCTCGCGCTGTTGCACACGGACACTATCGTCCACCCCGACCACCGCCGCCAGGGGCTGTTCACGCGGATGACGGAGCGCGCTCTAGACCGGTACGTCGACAGCGACGCCGCGTTCACGTTCGGCCACTCGAACGCGAACTCCCGGCCCGGCTACCGGAAGCTCGGGTGGAGCGACCTCGGCCCACGCCGGTGGTACACCCGCGTCCAGGACCCGTACACGAGCCTCACCGCGCGTCGGGACGACGTCGCGATGCGACTCGCAGGGAGGGTGACGACCCCGTTCGTCCGCGGCTATCTCGCCGTGCGCGAGCGCCTGCTCGACGTCGATGGCGACGTCACCGTGACCCGACACGAGGGACTCCCGGTGCAGACACTCGCCACCCTCTACGACAGCGAGCAGCCCGACGCGCTGCACCCGGTCCGAGACGAGGCGTACTATCGCTGGCACGCGGCCGACCCGCTGGAGGAGCACACCGTCACCCACGTCGCCCGGGAGGACGACCGCCCGCTGGCGGCCGTCTGCTCGAAGACCGTCGATCTCTCGTTCGGGCAGATGACGACCATCCAGGGCGTGGAGCCGATGGCAGGCGGGAGACCGTGGACGCGTGCGATCGCGGCGCTGCTCGACGCGGTCCTCGCGGAACAGTCGACGGCCACGTACGTGAAAGCGTGGAATCCCGTGTTCCCCGACCGGCTGCTCCAGTCCTTCGGCTTCCTGCCACACGACGAACTGCCGCTCTCGGCTCTCACCGCGCCGCCGGACGAGCGACTGTTCGTCCGGCCCCTCGCGGCGAACGAGGAGGCGAAGGCCGCGGCCCGGACGCGACTCAGAGCGGCCAGTCCCTACCTCTGGGCGCTCGGCTGACACACATGACGTACGAGCACTACCTCGAAGGCGTTCCAGTGATCCTCACCGTCGCCACGACCGGTGGCGTCCGCGGCAAGGAGGCCAACCCGAACGTCCCCGAACAGCCCGAGGAGATCGCAGCCCAGGTCCGCGAGTGCGAGAAGCTCGGCGCGGCCGTCGTGCACGTCCACGGTCGCGACGAACACGGCGAGAACGACGCCGGCCGGCTGCAGGCCGTCGACGACGCCATCAGGGACCGCTGTGAGGACATCGTCATCCAGAACACGACCGGCGGGCAGGCCCCCTACGAGGAGCGCGTCAGGGGCATCCGGACCGACCCGCCGCCCGAGATGGCGTCGCTCGATCTGGGGCCGTTCAAGCGCGGTCAGCACATCATCACCGAGCACACTCGCCACAACATCGATTCGCTCGCGACCGAGATGCAGGAACGCGGTATCAAACCCGAGATGGAGGTCTTCAACGGCGGACAGCTCCAGGAGGTCCACCGGCTCGCCGACGAGGGGCTGGTGACCGAGCCGTACTACGTCAACCTCATCTTCGGCGGCCGGTCTTTCACGATCCCGACGCCGCGGAACGTACTGGGGATGGTCGCGGACCTCCCGCCGAACACCCAGTTCAACGTGCTCGCGACCGGCCGCCACCAGCTCCCGCTGACGACGCTGAGCGTCCTGCTCGGCGGGCACGTCCGGGTCGGGCTGGAGGACAACCACTACCTCGAGCGCGGGCGGCCGGCGACGAGCAACGCGGAGCTGGTGGCCCGGTCCGCGGCGATAATCGAGCACCTCGGACGGGACCTCGCGACGCCGGCGGAGGCGCGAGAGCGGCTCGGCATCTACTGAGCGAACGGGG
>Ga0209928_1000036_pt1 | contig 25869 bp, 25 predicted proteins | sample SalPonF2_B_D2_MG_FD_185727 | JGI IMG/M metagenome (GOLD analysis project Ga0209928, IMG submission 185727) | Salt pond soil microbial communities from South San Francisco under conditions of wetland restoration - Salt Pond MetaG SF2_B_D2_MG... ...
ACCGGGCCGCGAATACTGACCTGGTTTACGGACTACACGGATTCTGTCGATTCAGCGACGACGGCGCGAGCATCGGTCTGCTCGGGCTATTCTATCCATCGTGCATGCCGCATCTCAAGTAATGGGCTTCGTTTGCCGTCCTTGCTCCGCTCCGGGTAACCCCGCCGGCCCATGCACCCGGCCGAAGCACCCCTCCCTCGCCGTAGGGCAGGCCCGCAAGGGCCGGACCGTCTCACCGGTCAAGGGCCTTCTCCGGCTCGAAGTCGACTTCGGGTTTCCTTAGAGAAGTGTGCAGAAATCTTGTCGCCCTCTTGGTGTTTGCGGCTTCGCCTGGCGGTGTCCCGCTGCATTGACAATGCGGCGGCATCGCCTGCTTCGCCGTCCTCGCCAGGCTCTTGCTCCCCGACGAACAGGACAACAATCTTTTCACATAATAGTTTAGCAAGCAGTGATTTAGCTTTTACGTGTCGCTAGTGGTCTACCGGCTCGCCCAGCAGGCCCTTCATCATGGAGACCTTGTCTTTCATCTGGTCTTCGGTCTCGGCCTCCAGGCTCAGCCGCAGCAGCGGCTCGGTGTTGCTCGGGCGGACGTTCACCCACCAGTCCGGGTAGGTGCAGGTCACGCCGTCGAGCCAGTCGACCTGGGCGTCGGAGAACTTCTCGGCGATCTCGTCCATCTTCGCCTTTTTGTCCTGCACGGTGAAGTTGATCTCCCCGCTGTGGCTGTACTTCTTGAGCGGGGCCACCAGTTCACTGAACGGAAGCTGCTGAGACGAAATCACCGTCACCGCGGAGGCGAAGGCGATCGCGCCGCTGTCGCAGTTGAAGTTGTCTCGGAAGTAGAAGTGCCCGCTCAACTCGCCGCCGAACACCCCGTGCCCGTCGGCCAGGGCCTTCTTCATGAAGGCGTGGCCCACGCGCTCGCGCCGCGGCACGCCGCCGGCGGCGCGGATTTCCTCCGCGACGACCTTCGAGGAGCGCAGGTCGTAGACGACCATCGCGCCGGGATTGTCTTTGAGGAAGTACCGCGCCAGCAGGGCGGTCATCAGGTCGCAGCGGACGGTCTGGCCGGTCTCGTCTACGAACATGCAGCGGTCGGCGTCGCCGTCCATGCAGATGCCCAGGTCCGCGCCATGCTCCAGCACGGCGTCCTTGGTCATCTGGAGGTTCGCCTCGACCAGCGGGTTGGGCGGATGGGCGAACTCGCCGCCGATCTCGAAGTTCAGCGGGATGATGTCCAGGTCCGTGCCGTCGAAGATGGCGGGGAACATCTTGCCGCCCATGCCGTTGGAGGCGTCGACCACCACCTTGAGCTTGCGCGGCATGCGGAAGAACTTCAGCACGTGCTTGCGGTACTCGGCCCACAGGTCGACCTTCTGGGCGGGGGCCACCGACGCGCTGGCGGGCATCCGCCGCAGCGTGGTGACGATGTGCTTGATCTCGTTGAGGCCGGTGTTGCCGCCGACCGGCCGGGCCCGCACGCCGGAAATCTTGAAGCCGTTGTACTGGATCGGGTTGTGCGAGGCCGTCACCTGCACGCCGCCGCACGTGCCGAGGTGGTTGATGGCGAAGTAGATCATCGGCGTGTCGCACAGGCCGATATCGATGCAGCCGGCGCCGCTGGAGGTGATCCCCTCGGTGAGGGCGGCCGACAGCGGCTCGCTGTGCGGGCGCATGTCGTGGCCGATGACGACACGATTGCTGGACGCCTGCCCGCGCTCGTAGCCGCTCAGCAGGCTCCGCAGGAACTGCCCCGAGGCGTGGCCGATCTTCCAGGCGAGGTCTTCGGTCACTTCCTCGCCGTAGATGCCGCGGATGTCGTATGCCTTGAATACCTTGTCGATCGCGTCCATGGCCTGGTCCTTCCTTTGAGTAGGATCGAAAGGGATTATTCGTCAACCGGCCGCCAAATGCAATGATTCCGTCCGGGCCACGGGGCCATGGATGCCGCGGGCGCGCCGGACGCGACGACAACAGCCACAACCACGGCTCGCCACGAATGACACGAATGGCCACGGATACCACGAATGGATCAGGGGCGACGGCGACAACCACAACCACGGCTCACCACGAATCGCACGAAGGCGGCGCGAACCCCACGAAGCACTCTGATCGGCTTGTCCGCGTGAAGGCCGCGGTGATTCGCGTCATTCATGGTGGGCCGATTCGATTGCGGTTGGTATTGCGGCCGGCGTCTGCCGGACTTGCGGCGCCTGTTCGCGCAGTTCGTCCCTCCGGAGCTTGTAGAGGTAGACGGACACGCAAAATGCCGCGGCCGCGCCGAACAGGTGCCACAGCCAGTGCGTGCCGATGGCGGCCAGCAAGGCGGGCGGGTTGGCGTCGGCCGCGCGAGACCACAGCGCCGCCAGGAAGCAAACCACGCCGGCGGCCGGCCAGCGCCAGTCTCGCCAGCGGTGCTTGCGGAGCACCAGCAGCGCGGGGGCGAGGATCAGCAAGGCCATCGTCGAGTACGAAACGCCGATGGCGATGTTGCGGGGGAGCTGGATATGCCGGGCGCGCACCATCCAGAAGGTCAGCCGCTGGACGAGAAGGAACGGCGGGACCACCAGCAGCGTGTGCCACCACTTCGGCAGCACCCGCAGCCACAGATACACGGCCGCGGCCACACACAGCGCGATGATCGGGAGGATGTCCATCGCCAGCCACACCCAGTGTGCCCGGAAGGCGTGATACACGCTGCCGCCCAGCCAGCCCACCAACAGGAGAGCCACCGCGGAGGTGAGGAACGGGAATTGCCGGTACCGCCCGCGCAGGCGGATGAGCCAGTAGGCGGCCATGGCAAGAAACGCCAGGTTGGACGCCACGGACCACGGCTCGGCCAGGAACGCCTCGAAGTTGCTCTCCGTGTAGATCGGCCCCCGGTCCGGCCCGCGGCCGTTGGCGACGTCATTGGCGGCTTGTGCGAGGATCATCAGCATGGGTTGTCGCACCATATTAGCGTGTTTGCCGGGCAAGTGGATGAAGGAAGCCCGCTCAAGTAAAATACGCCCGCCATGTCCTCCACGTTCGATATTCTCGAAGCGGTCGAGCAGGCCGGGGCCCATCCGGAAGGAGAGGTCGTGGCCGTGCGCTTTGGTGGGGGCGTGCCCCCGGGGCAACCGTGGGGCGGGGCGACCGGCCGGGGCGAGTGCATCTTCCTGCCGGATGGGAAGATCCGGCTGTACTGGAAGATCGTCCCTCCGGACGATCACGAGCATGGCGGGCTGTGGGGGGGCGTTCGGCGGGCGAGCCGCGCGCCCTTCGAGTACATGGGCGCCTATTTCGTGCTGGACCAGTTGGGGCGATTGGTGAGGGAGCTCGTCGGCCCGCGAAGCTGGTTCTGGACGACGGTGGACCCGCGCAAGTCCTGGGCGGTGGTGGACCGTCTGTCCGGACGAGTGAGCGTGGAGATCCGCTACGGAACCTGGGTGACGATGCGCCCGGCCGGCATGTGTCCGAGCGAGCGGGACGGGTTCCATGGCCGGATCGAGAGCCTGTTTGCGGGCAGGACGACGGCGCTGCCGCTGAGCCGCTTGCCCCGGACCGAGACGTGGCTGCTGATCCTGGCGGGGGGCGGCGTGCTGGGCGCCGCATTCATCATCCTGCTGTTCTGGGATGAGTTCTACCGTTGAGCCGCCGCGAGCCGTGATGACCTCGCGGGCGGTCCACGGCGTCATCCACTTGCCGCCGGTGTTCGGCGAGCAGCGATACAGGCAGTGCCTGCCCGCGCTGGAGCAGTGGAACGTCAGCATTACCCCGCCGTCGAGGAGCGGGGGCATCCTGAACCAGATCATTCCTGCTTTTCATACAGCACCTTCCCTTCACGGACGGCCGTGGTGACGAACGCAACGGGGCAGCGCCCGCGCATGAAAAACCCCGCGACCGTGGTCACGGGGTTTTTCGTATAGGGCAAACAGTGGGCCGTCATTGGCCGTGCGTCACCGCACGGTTGCCCGCCTGGGCACGAGGCTTTGGCGGACGAGGATGTGCTGACTGAATCGCCGTGCAGATCTCTCTGCAAGCGGGGGGTTTGCTTGTCCCGCCAACGGCGTCTAGATGATCCTCTAGAAAGGAGGTGATCCAGCCGCAGGTTCCCCTACGGCTACCTTGTTACGACTTAGTCCCAGTCACCGAGCTCACCTTCGGCAGCACTGAAATGTGCCGACTTCGGGCGCTCCCAGCTTCCATGACTTGACGGGCGGTGTGTACAATGCTCAGGAACACATTCACCGCAGCACGCTGATCTGCGATTACTAGCGATTCCAACTTCATGCAGTCGAGTTGCAGACTGCAATCCGAACTGGGGCTTGGTTTATCCGATTTGCTCCACCTCGCGGTCTTGCGTCGGTTTGTCCAAGCCATTGTAGCACGTTTGCAGCCCTGGGCATAAAGGCCATGAGGACTTGACGTCATCCCCACCTTCCTCCGGTTTAACACCGGCAGTCTCGCTAGAGTCCCCGCCATAACGCGCTGGCAACTAGCGACAAGGGTTTCGCTCGTTACGGGACTTAACCCAACATCTCACGACACGAGCTGACGACAGCCATGCAGCACCTGTGCAAGTTTCACCCCGAAGGGCAGCCTACTCTGTTTCCAGATGGGCATCCAAGCATGTCAAGCCCAGGATAAGGTTCTTCGCGTTGCATCGAATTAAGCAACATGCTCCACCGCTTGTGTGAGCACCCGTCAATTCCTTTGAGTTTTAGCCTTGCGACCGTACTCCCCAGGCGGTCCACTTACCGTTTTCATTGCGACCGCAACTCCGTCAGAGAACCTGCGATCTAGTGGACATCGTTTAGGGCCAGGACTACCGGGGTATCTAATCCCGTTCGCTCCCCTGGCTTTCGCACCTCAGCGTCAGGTCAGGCCCAGCAAGTCGTCTTCACCTCTGGCGTTCCTCTTGATATCTACGCATTTCACCGCTCCACCAAGAGTTCCACTTGCCCCTACCTGCCTCAAGACTATCAGTTCGCCCAGCAATTCCTCGGTTGAGCCGAGGGATTTCACAAGACGCTTGATAGCCCGCCTACGTGCTCTTTAAGCCCAGTGATTCCGAACAACGCTCGCCACCTCCGTCTTACCGCGGCTGCTGGCACGGAGTTAGCCGTGGCTTCCTTTGGGACGCCTCAACTTCCGGGGGTATTGGCCCCGGTCGCTTGGTAGTCCCTGACAGCGGTTTACACCCCGAAGGGCTTCCTCCCGCACGCGGCATTGCTGGGTCAGGCTTTCGCCCATTGCCCAATATTCGTTACTGCAGCCTCCCGTAGGAGTCTGGGCAGTGTCTCAGTCCCAGTGCGGCGGGCCAACCTCTCAGCCCCGCTACGCGTCGTCGCCTTGGTGAGCCGTTACCTCACCAACAAGCTGATACGACATGGGCCGCTCCCAAGCCAACAGGTCCCGAAGGATCCCCGCCATTTGGTCCGTAGACATTATCGAGTATTACCATCAGTTTCCCGATGCTATCCTCGTGCTCAGGGTACGTTCCCATGTATTACTCGCCCTTTCGCCACTCTACTTGCTCCCGAAGGAGCGTTCGCGTGCGACTTGCATGTTTTAGCCATGCCGCCAGCGTTCGATCTGAGCCAGGATCAAACCCTTCACTTGATATTCCGTCGGCCCGGCCGAAGCCGGTCCGCCGCAAAGGTTGATACTGGTTTGCCGGGCCCTGTTAGGGGCGGGCCCGGCCGGCCATCCCGATCTCTCGGGAACGCCAAAACTCAAAATCCATCACCTGGTCAATTCAGGCATGTCACGAGGATTTCGAGCCCGGCCGTCCGTCGCAAGAAGGACGGCCGTCTTTGTTGGATCTTCCCCTCGGATGCGCCGTGTGACTACGGCGGCTCCGGTGGGTCACATCCTCGTGACGGCACCACTGTTCACTTGTCAATCAGCCTTTTGCCGGGGGCCTTATCGCCCAGCCGGGTCAAGCGAGACGGGGCATTCTACGCTTCGTCTCGAAGGGGTCAATAGTTAATTGAAGATTCTGCAAAAATTATTGCCCTGCTCTCATTGGCCGTTCCGGCAAGCCGCTCAACTTCGCGGCGCCGGAACCGCTTCTCCCGTCCTAGCGACGGGCGCAGCACTGCAATATACAACCACCCCCCAAGCCAGTCAACCCCCCGCACGTTAAATTCCAGATTCTTCGCAAAACAAATTTCCCGCATCCGGATGCTCTGGGCTCTCGCCCGCCTGCAACCGAGCCAAGGCCCGCCAGCAAAAGAAGAGACAGCCCTGGGCGGGGGAGACCCAAGGCTGCCTCAGTCTGGCACGGACCGGGAAAGGAGGAGAAACCGGTCCGGCGTCCGTTCCTACAATAAATATACGACACGAAACGCCCGGATGTTTCGGAAGGTTAAGGCTTCGTTGCCAGATTTCTGGCCCCCTTCAGATAAGTCACACTCTTTAAGAGGGTTACAATAATAAGAATTTGGCGAAATTCCTAGAATTCCCGAGTCGCATCGGCGGACGCCACCTGCTCAGTGAGAAAACCGCCGGCCGATGCCGCCTTCTCTTGAGGGGCGCCGCGGCGATCAGTAGAATGTAACACGATGCCAGGCAAAGAGAAAAGCGGTATGTGCGCCCTCTGCGGCCGCGAGGTGGCCCGCTTGACGCAGCACCACCTGATCCCTCGCACGCGGCATAGCAATCGGCGCAACAAGAAGCGGTTTTCACGTCAGGAGGTCCGGCAGCGGCGAATCGACGTGTGCTGGCCGTGCCACAAGACCATTCACGCCGCACTCACCGAGAAGGAGTTGGAGGAGCCGTACAACACCGCCGAGTCGCTTCGGTCTCATCCCGAAATCGCGAAGTTCATCCGCTGGGTCCGCAAGCAGACGGATTCTCATATCCCCGTGCGTCGCTCCGGCGAATCCCGCCGTCGCCGCAAGGCGATCACGCGCAAGCCGCGGAAGGCCGCGCGGTCAAGCCGATAGCTCGTCGAGAATCGCCTCCGTCGCCGAGCAGCCCAGCCGGGTCGCGCCCGCGGCGATCATGGCCTCCACGTCCGCCAGCGTGCGGATGCCGCCGGCCGCCTTCACGCCGGCCGCGCTGCCCACCGTGTTCCGCAGGAGCCGCACATCCTCCACGGTCGCGCCGCCGGAGGCCGTGCCGGTCGAGGTCTTCACGAATTTCGCGCCCGCCGCCACCGCCGCCTTGCACCCGGCGATCTTCTGCTCGTCCGTCAGGCAGCAGCACTCCAAAATCACTTTCACGCACCGGCCGTCCGCCGCGGCCACGACGGCCGCGATATCCCGCTCCACGTAGCCCACATCCCCATCGATCAGCCGGCCGATGTTCAGCACCATGTCGATCTCGTCGGCCCCGTCGAGCACCGCCTGGCGGGTCTCGGCCGCCTTGGCCCGCGGCGTGGTCGCGCCGAGCGGAAAGCCCGCCACCGTGCCGACCATCACGCCGCTGCCGGCGAGCATCGCCTTGGCCGGGGCGACGTTGCATGGCTGCACGCAGATGGATGCCGTCCGCAGTCGCGCAACCAACTCGCACGCGGCGCGGAGTTCGTTCCTGGTCAACTCCGGCTTCAGCGCGGCGTGGTCGACCCGCACCGCCAGAGATTCCCTGGTCAGTTTTGGCTCATGCATATCGGTTGGTCTCCGTGCCCTCCGGCGGCACTGTATCACGCGGCCGCCCCGGCCTCCAGCGCCTACCCGCCCGGCGGGCTATCTGGTATACCTTCCGGCCATGGGCAGAATCCGCGTGTGCCAACTGCTGACGGAATTGCGCCCGGCCGGCGCGGAGCGGGCCGTACGGGACCTCGTCTGTCGGTTGGCGGCGGACCGCTTCGACATGCACGTGATCGGCCTGCGCGGCGGAAGCCTCGCCGCCGACCTGCGCGAGTGCGGCATTGCCTGCCACAGCCTCAACGTCCGCGGCCGGTGGGATGCACTCAAACTTCGCGCCCTGGCGGGCCTGCTGGCGGAACACCGCTTCGACATTCTCCACACGCATCTGTTCCATGCCGACCTGGCCGGGCGTCTCGCCGCGCAGCTTGCCGGGGTGCGGCACGTGGTCCACACGGTTCACGCCGGCGCCGCATGCCAGCGGCCCTGGCATTACGGCTTCGCCCGCGTCGCGCGGCCGCTGTGCGAGCGGATTGTCTGCATCAGCGAATCGGTGCTGGAGAACCATCGCCGGCGCAGCGGTCTTCCGGCCGGCGCGTACGCGCTCATTCGCTACGGCTTCGACCCGGCGGAGTTCTCCCCCTCGCCCGCCGATCGTCGACGGCTGCGGGCCGAGTGGGCCGTTGGGCACAACGAGCCGGTCGTGGCCTACGTCGGACGGCTGGCGAGCGAGAAGGGCATCGACGTATTCCTGGCGGCGCTGAGCCACCTGGCGGGGCGGGGCAAGCCCCTCCGCGCCGTCATTGCCGGCGACGGTCCGCTGCGCGGCATGGTCGATCGATATCGCTCGCACGGTATTGGCCAGGCGCATTGCCGCTGGCTGGGGCACGTGCAGGACGTGCGCGCCGTGTACAGCGCGGCCGACATGCTGGCGATGCCCAGCCGCACGGAGGGTTTCGGACGCTCCGCGGCCGAGGCGATGCTCGCCGAACTGCCGGTGGTGGCCACGGGCGTGGGAGGGCTTCGAGAGGTGATCATACCGAACACCACCGGGCTGCTGCTGGACGGTCCGGACGGCGTGGCCCTGGCCGAGGGCCTGTTTGGGTTGGCCGGCGCGCCGGACCTGCGGCGGCGCATGGGGCAAGCCGGGGCGCGGCATATCCGTGAACAGTTCGGGATGGATGAGTACATCTCCGCGCACGAAGAACTCTACGAACAGGTGGCCGGAGGCTGTTGATCGCTGTTGGTTTTCCCTGATGCGTTCGCACCCGCCTTGCCGATGGGGATTATTGGAGGCCGCTGCGGGCCTCCTGCACGTCCTGAATCGAAAGAGAACAAGCGGTCCACCGGGAATGGGCGAGAAATTCTTGCCCCCTGTGCTGCTCAATATGTGGACCTGGACGGCGCATGCAGCACTACGTGTTGCGTTGTCAATGGCTTCCGCGCCGTCCATCTCCAGAAAATTGCAGTATTTTTGCCGGATTTCTCTTGTACTATTCCCTGTCGGTGGTAAGTTTTCCCTAGATATCCCAGTCAGTGGTCAAAGGGACCAATCAATGGCACTGCTTATCGGGGAATTTGAGACGACGATTGACGCCAAGCATCGCCTGGCGATCAACGCCTCGTTCCGAGAGCAGTTGGAACCCGAAGAAGACGGCACGAACTGGATTCTGACGCTGGGCCCGGACAAGCACCTGTGGCTGTATCCGGACCGGTACTACCGTCGGCTGGTGGCGTCGCTGCGGCGCTCGCCATTGCCGGACCGTCAGACGCGCCGCATCGACCTGCTGTTCGCGATGGCACGGATGCTCAAGCCGGACAAGCAGGGGCGCGTGGTTCTGCCGGACAAGTCGATGCAGCGGGCGGTCGTCGCCGATCGCGTTACGCTGACCGGCGTGTTCGACCACATAGAAATCTGGCCTACCGACGATTGGGAGCGGCACGTGGAAGAGGCCCTCCCGAGCTACGGTGAAGTGCTGTACGAAGCGGCGGACCGCCTTCAGGGCGAAAGCGGCCAGCCGTAAAACCAAGCGCCCTCGGCCCGACCGGGACCGAAGGGCGGGCAGAACGTCCGACCGGGAAGAAAGGATTCGTTGATGCTCGTCTCCCAGCAGGCCTCAAGCGAACGGAACAGATGGCAGGGAAGCCGTCAGGCCGGCCTCGCGGAACTGCGAAGCCAGTTGACAGAACTTACCAATATCCAAGAAGGGCACCGGCAGCGCCTGTTGGATTTGCGTCGTCAACTGGCCAGGGTTCAGGCCCTGGGAGGCGAGTATTCCCGGGTTGAAATGTCAGAATACGCCGTCGCGGCTATGCAACAGCCGGTCGCCGTCTGAACCCTCCGTGGGGCTGCTATGGAAAGCAGCGGGGCACATCAGACGGTCCTGCGGGCCGAAGCAGTGGAACTGCTCCAGCCCGCGGCGCGGCGCATTCTTGTCGATTGCACCATTGGCCTGGGCGGGCACGCCGAAGCCCTCCTCCAGGCCGCGGGGCAGGAGGCCCTGCTGATTGGTATGGACCTGGACGAACGGAATCTCCTTCTGGCGAAGAAGCGGCTGGCTCCCGTGGCCGGCCGCCTTCGCTTGTTTCAGGCCAACTTCGCCGAGGTCGACGCCGTGCTGGAAGAGGCCGGCTGCGGCAAGGCCGACGCGATCCTCGCGGACCTCGGCGTCGCCTCCAACCAACTGGACGACCCGGCCCGCGGACTGAGCTTCCAGGCGGATGGGCCGCTGGACATGCGGCTGAACCCCGCCGAAGGCCGCACCGCCGAGGACCTTGTCAACACCCTCCCGCAGGCCGAACTGGCGGACCTGATTTACCAGTATGGCGAGGAACGCTACAGCCGGCGCATCGCCCGGGCCATCGTCGCGGCCCGCAAAACCGAGCGCATCGGCCGCACCGGCCGCCTGGCGGAGATCGTCCGCGCGGCCTACCCCGCGCCGGCCCGCCGCGGCCGCGTGGGCGTGGACCCGGCCACGCGCACGTTCCAGGCTCTGCGCATCGCCGTGAACGACGAACTCGGCAGCCTCGACCGGCTGCTGGCGAAACTGCCGGATATTCTCGCCCCCGGCGGGCGGGCGGGCGTCATCAGCTTCCACTCGCTGGAAGACCGCCGCGTCAAGCAGGCCTTCGCGGACCTGCGGCAGCGCGGCGCCGCGGCCGTGCTGACGCGAAAGCCCGTTACGCCCGGCGAGCGGGAGATTGCAGACAACCCGCGCAGCCGATCGGCCAAGCTGCGAGGCATTGAAATGGCGGCCTGATTACGGAACCCAGACGCACACGGACGGAGCCGGACATGACGAGAGAAACACGGATTGGAATGCTCGTGGGGTTCGCCTTCATCGTCGCCTTCGGGCTTGTGCTGAGCGAGCTGACCGGCACGGCCCCGCGCCCCCCGGCGAATACCGGCTCCGTTGGCGACCGGCCCGCCGCGCATGGCTGGATGCCCATGGTCGAGCGGGAAGAGGGCGTCGCCCTCGCCCCGGCCGCCGAGAGCCGCCAGCCGCCGCCCCGGGCGGAAGGGCAAGGCGCCTTCGAGGTGGCGATGCACCGCGGCGACGCGCCGGAAGGCGAAGCCCGCGCGGAGTTGCTGCGCGCGGCCATTGAGCAACAGCACGCCCATCCAGCCCTCCACGCGGCCGGACAGACGCAAGGGAGGCCGACGGCGAGCCGTCAGGACGATTCGCCCGCCCGCACCTACACCGTCCAGGAGGGCGACAGCCTCATCCGCATCGCCCGCAAGGTGTACGGGCCCGGCAAAGACATGGAGTACAAGCGCATCTTCGAGGCCAATCGCGACAAGCTCCCGGACGAATCCAGCGTGCGGATCGGCCAGGCGCTCGTCATTCCTCCGCTGGCGCCGCGGGCCGACCCGGCCGACGCCCCCGCGCCGCGCGTGGCCGGTCGCTCGCCGGAAGGCCGCGGCTATCGCGAGATGTCCCTCGACGAGGCGGCCCGGCACTTCGCCGCGCCGGATGAGACGCCCTCCCGCCGCGTTCGCGTGTACGTGGTGAAGCGGGGCGACAACCTGACGACCATCGCTCGAAGCACCATGGGCGATGGCGGCCGCGAGGCCGTCCGGAAGCTCTTCGAGGCCAATCGAGACCGGCTCCAGTCGCCCAACGTTCTGCCGGTGGGCGCGGAGCTGCGGATTCCCAACGGAACCTGAAAGGAAGGTGCGCTATGCGCCTGGGGGCCATTATTCTGCTGGTTGCGGCCGTGGCGGTGACGGTGGTGCAGTTTCGTCGCGCACAGACCGTCGCCCGGCACCGGATTCTCCAACTCCAGCACGACCGCGTGCGCCTGCGCCGCGAGCTGCAAGACCAGCAGGTGGTCCTCGCCCGCAAGACGACGCCCGCCCAGGTGCGCCGCCGCGCCGAGCAAATGGGCATTCCGCTGGTCTCCCGCGGTGAGGCGGGCGGCAGAGGAGACCTGGCGGTGGGCGATGCCGGCCCGCGGCGAGGACCCCGCCCATGAGCGTCCGATGGCGCGCCGCGCGGTGCGACGCCGCCTTCGCGGTTCTGCTGCTGGCCCTCGGCGCGCTGGGCGCGCGGCACTACCTGCTCATCCGCGACCATCGCCACGAACGAATCGCCCTCGCCGAGCGCCAGCAGCGGCGGGTGTACCCCGTGCCCGCCCGCCGCGGCAGCCTGTACGCCCGCTCGGCCTCCGGCAGCGTGCCGGTGGCCATCAGCCACCAGGAGCCGTACTGCTTCATCGACCCGTACCTCCTGCGGCCGAAGGAACTGTCCGACACGGCGCTGGAAGTCAGCCGCATCGTCGGTGTGGAGTTCTCTGAACTCCAGGACCGGCTGTTCCTTCGTCCGGACGCGCGCTTCGTGAAGATCGACCGGCCGCTCACGCCGGAGCAGGTCCGGGCCATCGAAGACCTGAACCTCCAGGCCGTCGGCGTCATTTACGACTGGCGCCGCCGCTACCCGAACGATTCGCTCGCCGCCCCGGTCGTCGGCTTCTGCCGCGTGGACGGCGTGGCCTCCGGCGGGGCGGAACTGGCCCTCGATGAACAACTGTCCGCCGAGGACGGGCGGCGCGTGGTCCTCGCCGACGCCGCCCGGCGGTCGCTCTACCCCCTGGAGGCCGAGAGCCGCCTGCCCCGCGACGGACGGAACGTGTACCTGACCCTCGACGCCAACATCCAGGAGTTCCTGGAAGAGGCCGTCGCCGAGGCCCTCGCCAACCACGGCGGGGCCGAGACGTGGGCCACCGGCGTCGTGGCCGACCCGTACACCGGCGACATCCTCGCCATGGTCTCGCTGCCGGCGTTCAACCCCAACGAGTACGGCCGGGCCACCGACGAGACGCGCACCAACCGCGCCATCTCGCTGCCCTACGAGCCCGGCAGCGTGGTCAAGCCGCTGTTCGCCGCGGCCGCCGTGGACGCCGGCGCCCTGCACTGGACAAGCAAGATCGACTGCGAAGACGGCCGGTATCGCGCTCACAAGGGCGGGTGGATATCCGATCACGGCCACGCCTTCGGCCACCTGACGCTGGAAGACATCCTCATCCGCTCCAGCAACATCGGCATGGCGAAGGTCGGCGAGAAGCTCGGCAATCCGGCCCTGCACGAAATCGCCAGGCGGTTCGGTTTCGGCCAGGCCAGCGGCATCGACCTGCCCGCCGAAAGCCCGGGCCAGCTCCGCCCGCTCTACAGCCCGGGCTCCTCCGGCCGGCGGCGGATGCTCTGGGACGGCTACAGCCTGCGCCGGGTGCCCTTCGGGCAGGAAATCTCCACCACCTCGCTGCAACTGACCATGGCGTTCTGTTCGCTGGCCAACGGCGGGCTGCTGCTGGAGCCGCGGATGGTCGAGCGCGTGACCGACGCCGACCACGAAACGCTCTGGCGGCGCGAGCCGAAGGTCGTCCGGCGCGTGCTCCGCCCGTCCACGGCGCGGCAGGCGGTGGCCGTGATGCGGCGTGTGGTGGAAGACGAGCACGGCACTGGCAATAAATGCCGCTTGGAGCACTGGACCTCGTTCGGCAAGACGGGCACCGCCCAGGTCGTAGGGCAGGACGCCGACGGCAAGTTCCGCTACCTCGACGGCAAGTACACCGGCTCCTTTATCGGCGGCGCGCCGGCAAGCAGGCCGCGGGTGATCTGCCTGATCTCCGTGTACTGCCCGGATCGGTCCAAGGGGTACTATGGCGGCACGGTGGCCGCCCCGTACGTCAAGAAGGTGCTGGAGCAAACCATGGCCTACATGAATGTTCCGCCGGACAAGCATGCCGGGCGGCTGGCCACCACGCGGCGGTAGGGCCGGCTTCCCGCCCGCGGACCATCGCCACACGGCTCGACCGTTCGTATAATCCGTACGCAAGCAACAGGAAGCCCCATGCGTTTCAGTGAGCTTATCCGGCAGGCGTGCCCGCCAGGCACAAGCGTCCGCGGCGAGGCGGACATCTCCAACGTGCAGATCGACTCCCGCCGCTGCGGGAGCGGTTCGTGCTTCGTGGCCCTGCGCGGCACGGCCGTCGACGGGGGCCGGTTCATCCCCGCCGCGATCGACGCCGGAGCGGCGGCCGTGGTCTGCGAAGACGCCTCGGCCGTCGGGCAAGGCACGCCGGTGTGCGTGCTGCCGGACACGCGCCGCGCCGCCGGTCCGCTGGCCCAGGCCGTGGCGGGCTGGCCCGCCCGCCGGCTCCGTTGCGTGGGCATCACCGGCACCAACGGCAAGACGACCGTCGCCCACCTGCTGACCGGCATTCTGCGGGAGATCGGCCAAAAACCGGCCATGCTGGGGACGATCTCCTACAGCACGGGCGAGCGGACCCTCCCCGCGCGGACCACCACGCCGGACCCGGTCTCCCTGGCGGAAATGACGGCCGAGATGGTTTCCGCCGGCCGGACGCACCTGGTGATGGAAGTGTCTTCCCACGCGCTGGATCAGCACCGCACGGCGGGCGTCGAGTTCGAGGTGGGCGTGTTCACCAACCTCACCGGCGACCACCTGGACTACCACGGGGGCATGGACGCCTACCGCAAGGCGAAAGGCCTGCTGTTCCGCGGCCTGGGCCCGAAGGCCACGGCCGTGCTGAACCGAGACGCCCCGGCCTCTGAGGCGTTCGCCGAGGCGACGGAGGCGAGCGTGCTCTGGTACGGCCTGAGCCCGGCGGCGGACCTGTGGGCGAGCATCGAGCGGATCGACGCGGACGGCACGACGTTCTCCCTCCGTCGCGGTGAAGACCGCGCGGAGGTCCGCACGCGGCTCATCGGTCGGCACAACGTGTACAACGCACTGGCGGCGATGGCCGCGGCCGAGGCGCTGGGCGTGGAGACGGTCCGCGCGGCCGAGGCCATCGCCTCCATCGAGTCCGTGCCCGGCCGGCTGCAGCGCGTGCCTTCGGGCGCGCCGTTCCGCGTGTTCGTGGACTACGCCCACACCGACGACGCCCTGGCCAACGTTCTCGGCTCGCTTCGGCCGATCACGGGCGGGCGCATTTTGCTGGTGTTCGGCTGCGGGGGGGACCGCGACCGCACCAAGCGCCCGCGCATGGCCCGCGTGGCCCAGGACATGGCCGACAGGCTGTTCGTCACGTCCGACAACCCGCGCGGCGAGAAGCCGGAAGCGATTATCGAAGACATCCTCGCCGGGTTGGACGCCGCGGCGCGCTCGGCGGCCGTGGTGGCGCCGGACCGGCGGCAGGCCATTGGCCTTGCTCTGGCCGCCGCGCGGGAGCAGGATGTTGTGTTGATCGCCGGCAAGGGCCACGAGACGCACCAGGTGATCGGCTCGCGGCGCACGCACTTCGACGATGCGGAGGTGGCCGGCGAGTTTCTGCGGGAGATGGGTCTATGAAGCCGCTGACGCTGGAGGAAATCCGCCGCAACATCCACGGCGTGCGCATGACGGCCGGCAACGAGGCGGTGGCGGTCTCCGGCGTGTCCATCGACAGCCGCACCGCCCGGCCGGGCGAGCTGTTTCTCGCGATTGTCGGCGAGAACTTCGACGGTCATTACTTCCTGCCGGCCGCGGCGAAGGCCGGGTGCATCGGCGCGGTGGTCTGCCGCGGGGCGCTGCTGCCGGAGGGCCTGGACGGCATGTTCGGCGCGGGCGTCATCGGCGTGGAAGACACCCGCGCGGCGCTGGGGGAGTTGGCGGGCTACTGCCGCCGGCAGTTCGCCGCCAGCGTGATCGGCGTGACCGGCTCCAATGGCAAGACCACCGTCAAGCGGATGATCCACCACATTCTCTCGCGCCGGCTGCGCGGCTCGGCCAGCCCCAAGAGCTTCAACAACGAGATCGGCGTGCCGCTGACGCTGCTGGCCGCCGAGCCGGGCGACGACTACGTGATCTGCGAGATCGGCGCCAACGCATCGGGGGAGATCGCCAACCTCTCCCGCATGGCCGCCCCCAACGTGGCGGTGATCACCTCCGTCGCCGAGACGCACCTGGAGGGGCTGGGTTCGCTGGAGGGCGTGGCCATGGAGAAGGCGGCCATCCTTCTGGGCCTGGACCGCGGAGGCCTGGGCGTGGTGTGCGGCGGCTGCGAGCCGCTGGACCGCGCCCTGCGCGGCTACGACGCGCGGGTGATCCGCTTCGGCGATACGGACGACGCCTCCCTGCGGCTGACGGCCTACGAGCCGGCGGCGGACGGATGCCGCTTCGAGATGAACGGGCGGCTGTGGGCGGAACTTCCTCTGCCCGGCCGGCATAATGCCCTGAACGCACTGGCGGCGATGGCCGTCGCCCAGCGGTTCGGCATGGCGGCGGAAGAGGCGGCGGCGGCCCTGGCGGACCTCCCGGCCGGGCCGATGCGGCTGGAGCGGATCGAGTGCGGCGCGGTGACGGTCTTTAACGACGCGTACAACGCCAATCCGGCCAGCCTGCTCGCCGCGGCGGCGGTTCTGGCCGAGACGCCCGCAGCCCGGCGCGTGCTGGTGGTCGGAGACATGAAGGAGCTTGGCGAGCGGGCCGAAGCCCTGCACGAGGACACCGGGCGGCGCGTGGCCGCACGCGGACTGGATTTGCTGGTCGCCGTCGGACCGCTGGGACGATATATCGCGCGGGGCGCGGCCGCCGAAGGCATGGAAACGGTGTGCTTCGACACGGTCGAAGACGCCTCGGCCGGCTTGGGCGGGCTGCTGAAGCCGGGCGACGTGGTGCTGCTGAAGGGCTCTCGGTCCATGCGGATGGAGCGGCTCGTGGAGCCGGTGTGCTCCGCGCCGGCCGCGGCGCAGAATGCCGGGGAAGGACGGAAACGTTGATCTACTGGTTATTTGAAAACTATTTCCAGAGCGGCGGGCTGACGCTCCGGATGGCCGGGGCGGGCGTGCTGAGCTTCGCCATCGTCATGCTGGTGGGGCCGCGGACCATCCGCTTGCTGATCCGCCGCAAGCTGGGCGACCGGCCGGAATTCGACCACGCGGACCTGAACCAGCTCACGCGGCACAAGTCCAACACGCCCACGATGGGCGGCGTGATGATCGTGGCGGCGATCCTCGTCAGTTCGCTGCTGTTCGCGAACCTCGGCAACGCGTACGTGACGATGGGGCTGCTGGCGCTGCTGTGGCTGGGCATCCTCGGCGGCGTGGACGACTGGCTCAAGCTGCGTTTCGCCTCGGGGGCCGGCTCTCGCGACGGGCTGAAGAGCTGGGAGAAGATCCTCTTCCAGATCGGCCTGGCGGTGCTGCTGGCGGTGTCCATCCGGGCCACCGGCCGGCAGAGCTTTATCGTGGACGAGGCGGGCAACTTCCTGAACCCGGCGCACAGCTTCTACCTGCCGTTCAAGTCCGCCCCGATCGACCTGTCCTCGCCCGGCGCGTCGGTGTTCTACATCCTGATCGTGGTGCTGACGATGGTCGGCTCCTGCAACGCGGTGAACCTGACCGACGGCATGGACGGCCTGGCCAGCGGCTGCACGATCATCGTGGCGGGCGTGTTTCTCGTGCTGAGCTGGCTGGTGGGAGTGGGGGCGTGGGCCCGGCAGTTCGACATGCCGCTGGTGGCGGGCTCGGCGGAGATGACGGTTCTCTGCGCGGCCATTCTGGGCGCGTGCGTGGGGTTCCTCTGGTTCAACGCGCACCCGGCGCAGGTGTTCATGGGCGACACCGGCTCGCTGCCGCTGGGCGGGCTGATCGGCTACGTCGCGGTGGTCACCCGGCAGGAACTGATGCTGCTGATCGCCGGGGGCGTGTTCGTGATGGAGGCGGTGAGCGTGATTCTCCAGGTGGGCGTGTTCAAGCTCACCAAGCCGGCCGGTGGGCTGGAGGGCAAGCGGCTCTTCCGCTGCGCGCCGCTGCACCATCACTTCCACCTCGGCGGCTGGGCGGAAACGAAGGTCGTCGTGCGGTTCTGGGTGCTCGGGCTGATCTTCGCGGCGATCGCGCTGGCGACGTTGAAGCTTCGCTAGGCCCCACGTTCGTAGTCTGGCGTTTGGCGGCTTGCTTGGTAGTTGGGAGTTGCTGGCTGCAGGTTTGCTGTCTTAGAGTAGGAAGCTGTAATGGAACGGATTCCATTGGCGGACAACCCAACCGGCCGTCGCCTGGTGCTGGCGAGCATCGCGCTGTTGGCGCTGGGCGTGGTGATGGTGCACAGCGCCGCGGCGTCGGTGGCGCTGCGCGGGCCGTGGTATGGCCGGGTGGATACCCGCCACACCCTCTTCGCCATTCTCGCCGCGGGGGTGCTGCTGACATTCTCCCGGATCGACTACCGCCGGCTCGGCCGCGGTCGGGCGGTTCCCATCGGCGCCGCGTGCCTGCTGGGCTTCGCCATCCTCTGCTGCGTGCTGGTGTTCGTGCCGGGCGTGGGCCACAGCATGGGCGGAAAGGCCCGTTGGCTGCGGGTGGGGCCGGAGCGGTACTCCATCGGCTTCCAGCCGTCGGAGCTGCTGAAGATATCCCTGCTGGTGTTCCTGGCGGCGTGGCTCGCCCGGCCGGGGGTGAACGTGCGGAGCTTCGGCAAGACCTTCCTGCCGGCGACGCTGCTGATCGGCCTGTGCGCGGGGCTGGTCGTCCGCAACGACTTCGGCTCCGCGGCCATCCTCGGCCTCACGGCCGTCGCGGTGCTCTGGATGGCCGGCGTGCCGGGGCGGTACCTGCTGCTGTACCTGCCCGTGGCGGCGGGGGGCGTGTGGAAGTTCATCGTGAACGATCCGGCCCGCTGGCCGCGGATCGAGGCCCTGCTGGACCCGTGGAGCACGGCCAACCCGGCCGCGTTTCAGCCGCGGCAGTCTTTGCTGGCGGTCCTCAACGGCGGGTGGTTCGGCCAGGGGCCGGGCAACGGCGTGCTGAAGCTCGGCTACCTGCCGGAAGACACCACGGACTTCATCTTCTCCGCCTACTGCGAGGAGTGGGGCTTCGCCGGTGCGGTGCTGCTGATGGCGATTCTCGTGCTGTGGATGCTGCAGGCCCGCAAAACGGCCGCGAAGGCCGGCGAGCCGTTCGGCCGCGTTCTGGCCGGCGGGCTGGGCTTCCTGGTGGCGGTGCAGGCGGTGCTGCACATCGCGGTGGACCTCGTGCTCGCCCCGCCGACCGGCATGAGCCTGCCGTTTGTCTCCGCCGGCGGAACGTCTCTGCTGGCGACGGCGCTGGCGACGGCGATGATTGTTTCGGTCTCAGCACACTCACCGGCCGAGGCGGCCGGCGAATGCCTTGGCCCTGACTCAAAACCATCAAACAGGCAACTCGCAACCAAACGGCGAAACGACAAGCAGACAAGCGACGAAGGCACGGCGCTCGGTTCTGCCGCCTCGGTTTGAGAGTTGCCGTTTGTCCTCTTGCCGGGACGTTGTTCGTTGTGAGTTGAGAGTGGAGTCTTGAGGGTCGCCTTGGGTCATCCCACCTACATCCTGGCCGGGGGCGGCACCGGCGGGCATTTGTACCCCGGCCTGGCCGTGGCGCGGGAGCTGCGCGAGCTGCGGCCGGAGGCCGTGATCGTGATGGCCTGCTCCGACCGCACGATCGACGCGAAGGTGCTGGCCGACGAGCCGTACGCCGTGGTCGCCCAGCCGGTGCGGCCGCTGCCGCGCGGCGGCCGCGGGTGGGGCGGCTTCCTGAAGGCGTGGGCCGCCTCCCACCGGCTGGCGAGGGACATGCTGCGAGACCTCAAGCCCGCGGCGGTGCTTGGGCTGGGCGGCTTCGCGGCCGGGCCGCTGGTGACGCGGGCCGGCAGGGCCGGCGTGCGGACCGGCCTGCTGAACCCGGACGCCGTGCCGGGCGTCGCCAACCGGTGGATCGCCCGCCACGCGGAGGCGATCTTCACGCAGTTCGAGACCACGCGGGCGCACTTCGGCCGCGCGCGAGACAAGGTGCGGGCCGTCGGCTGCCCGATCCGCCGGGAGTTCGCCGCCGCGGACCGCGCGCAGGCCCTCTCGCAATTCGGCCTCCGGCCGGATCGCCGGACGCTGCTGGTCTGCGGCGGCAGCCTGGGCGCCGCGAGCATCAACGCGGCGGTGGCGGCCCTGCTGGGCCACCTGGAGCCGCTGGCGGGCGCCTGGCAGGTGCTGCACATTACCGGAAGCAGCAGTATGAAGGCCGTCGACGGCGAGGCGGACGGCAAGCTCCATGTCCGCCGCATGGAGTATTGCCATGAGATGCCGCTGGCCTACGCCGCGGCGGACCTGGCCCTGGGTCGGGCTGGGGCGAACACCGTGGCGGAACTGGCGGCCACCGGCACGCCGGCCGTGCTGATGCCCTATCCGCACCACAAGGACATGCACCAGAAGCTCAATGCCGCGGCGCTGGTGGAGTGCGGGGCGGCCGTGCTGGTGGACGACCGAATCTCCCCGGCCGAGAACGTGGCCTCGTTGCGGGCGGCCATGCTGGGGCTGATGGACGATGCCGGGCGGCTGGCGGAGATGGCCTCCGCCGCGAAAAGCCTGGGCGCGGGCGACGCCGCGGCGGAAGTTGCCCGCTGGCTCGCCGACGTCTAAAGATTCGCAGCCCGTTCGGGCGATAGAAGTTACAGGCGCCCTTGCGGTCAGGGCTGTCTTCTGCGCGGGCCGCGGGGCCTTTGACACGCCGCCGCACACGGATGTAGGATGCATTACGGTATGGAAACCGAACGCCAGACGACGCTTCAGCCGCAACAGACCAGCGCCTTCGCCGGCCGGCGGGTGCACCTGATCGGCATTGGCGGCTCCGGCATGCGGGCCCTGGCTCGCATGCTGCTGGATCGCGGGGCGGTGGTCAGCGGTTCGGACATGGCCCCCGGCGGCGCGGTCAGCCGCCTCGCGGAGGCCGGGGCGGCCGTCCACATCGGCCAGAAGGCCGAGAACCTGCCCGCCGAGTGCGACCTGGTGGTGCATTCCGCGGCCATTCACGAGCAGAACCCCGAGCGCCTCGCCGCGGTGGACCGCGGGCTGGAGGTGCTCAAATACAGCCAGATGCTCGGGCGGTTGATGGACGAGCGCACCGGCATCGCCATCGCCGGCACGCACGGCAAGAGCACCACCACCGCGATGGTCTCCTACGTGCTGACCGTGGCGGGCAAGAACCCGAGCTTCATCGTGGGGGCCACCGTCGAGCAGCTCGGCGGGCCCAGCGGCGCGGGAGACGGCCCGCACTTCGTGGCCGAGGCGTGCGAGTTCGACCGCAGCTTCCTGAACCTGCGCCCGCACTACGCGGCCATCCTGAACGTGGAAGAGGACCACCTGGACTGCTACCGGGACCTGGAGGCGATCATTGAGGCGTTCCGGGCCTTCGCCGGGCAGGTGACGCCGGGCGGCGTGCTGGTGGTGAATGGCGAAGACCGCAACGCCCTGGAGGCGGTGAAGGACGCCGCCTGCGAGGTGGAGACGTTCGGCCTGGAAGACGGCTGCACGTGGCGGGGGGCGGAATTGCAGGCCGCCGCGGGCAAGTACGCGGTGCAGGTGCTGCTGGGTGGCGAGCCGTATTGCCGGCTGCGGACGCCGCTGCCGGGGCTGCACAATGTGTACAATTCGCTGGCGGCCACGGCGCTGCTGCACCACGCGGGCGTTCCGGCCGAGCGGACGGGCCCGCTGCTGGCGGGCTTCACCGGCACCCAGCGGCGGATGACGCTCAAGGGCCAACTGGGCGGCGTCACGGTCCTGGACGACTACGCCCACCACCCGACGGAAGTCCAGGCCACGCTCAAGGCCATTCGAGACGCCTACCGTCCGCGGCGGCTGGTGTGCGTGTTTCAGCCGCACCAGCACAGCCGCACGCGGTTCCTGCTGAAGGATTTTTCGCGGAGTTTCGCGCTCGCCGACGAGGTGGTGGTTCCCGAGATCTACTTCGTGCGGGACAGCGACCGCGAGAAGGACTACATCTGTGCCGAGGATCTCGTCTCGCAGATTCGCCTGTGCGGCGGGGCGGCGATCTACCGCCGGACGTTTGAGGAAATCTCCGAACATCTGCGCGCGTCGCTCCAGCCGGGCGACCTGGTGGTGACGATGGGCGCGGGCAACATATGGGAAGTGGCCGATGAAGCTGTTCGCTGGCTTGGAACCGATCGTTCAGTGTGATGAGCCGTTGGGCCCATACACCTGGCTGGGTATTGGCGGCCCGGCGAAGTATTTCATAACGCCGCGCACGGTCGATGAACTGCGGGAGGTGGTCCGCCGCTGCGCGGACAACGAGGTGCCCCTGCGCGTGCTGGGGTCCGGGGCGAACCTGCTGATCGACGACCTGGGCTTCGCCGGGGCGGTGATCCGCCTGAGGCAGGGGCAGTTTGTCGAGACCGCGTTCACCGACACCGGCGTTCGCGCCGCGGCCGGTGCGGACATGGGCCGCCTGGTGCTCCAGTGCGTGCGGGCCGGGCTGAGCGGCCTGGAGGGCCTCACGGGCATCCCCGGCAGCGTGGGCGGCTGCGTGCGGATGAACGCCGGCGGCAAGTTCGGCGACATCGGCAACGCGGTGGAATCTGTCGAGGTGATGACGGACACCGGAGAGCAGTTCACGCGCTACCGGGACGACCTGGCCTTCGCCTACCGGTCCACGAACATCACCGCGCGGTTCATCCTGGCCGCGGAGTTCCGGCTGGAAGAGGACGACCCGCACCGCATCCTCAAGCAGGTCAAGCAGATCTGGATCTACAAGAAGAACACCCAGCCGCTGAGCCGCCGCAACGCCGGGTGCGTGTTCAAGAACCCGCGCGGGCTGTCGGCCGGGGCCTTGATCGACCGCGCCGGGCTCAAGGGCAAGCGCGTCGGCGGGGCGTACGTGTCGGAGAAGCACGCGAACTTCATCCTGGCCGACGAGGGCGCCAAGGCCTCCGACATGCTGAAGCTGATCAACCTGATCCGCGAGACAGTCTACAAGAAGAATGAAGTGTACCTGGAGCTGGAGTTGGAGGTGTGGTGACATGGAGGCGAACTCGGCGGCCATGGATGGCACGCGGGACGCATCGCCGCGGACGACGAAAGCGCTGAACGTGCTGCTGCTGATGGGCGGCCCGTCGGCCGAGCGGGAGGTCTCTCTCCAGAGCGGGGCGGCCGTGTTCGAGGCGCTGCGCAAGGGCGGGCACAAGGTGACCGGGGCGGACATCACCCCGAGCGACCCCTCCGCGCTGGACGCGCCGGGCATCGACGTGGTGTTCATCGCCCTGCACGGAGCGTTCGGCGAATCCGGCGAGGTGCAGGCCCTGTGCGAGGCCCGCAGGCTGCCGTACGTGGGCAGCGGCATCCGCGCCAGCCAGCTCTCGATGGACAAGGCGGCCACCAAGCAGATCGTCAAGCGCGCCGGCGTCGCCACGCCGGATTGGATGATCATCGAGAGTTTCCACACGCCCCGGCAGGTGGCCGGCTGGCTGGCCGAGCTGCCCGTCCCGGTGGTGCTCAAGCCGGTGGACGGCGGGTCGAGCGTGGATATCACCATCGCCCGAAGCGAGTCGGCGCGGGACCTGGCGCTGGAAGACCTGCTGGACCGCCACGGCCGGGCTATGATCGAGCGCTACGTGCCCGGGCGGGAACTGACGGTCGGCATCCTCGGCCAGGAGCCGCTGCCCGTGCTGGAGATCGTGCCGGATCGGGACTTCTACGACTACACCGCCAAATACTCCGACGCCGCCGCCACGCGGTATCTCTTCGACCACGGCCTGCCGGAGGAGCTCACCCGCGCCGTCCAGGCCGACGCGCTCAAGGCCCACCGGGCGATGGAGTGCCGCGACCTGTCCCGCGTGGACTTCCTGCTGGACGGCGAAGGGCGGCACTGGTTCCTGGAAATCAACACGATCCCCGGCTTCACGAGCCACTCGCTGCTGCCGAAGGCGGCCGCGGAGGCGGGCATCGACTTTGTGACCCTGTGCGACCGCCTGCTGGCGATGGCGATGAACCGTTGAGGCGGGCGGCGAGAGTTATGGCGAGAAAGAGCAAACAGAAGCGAGCGGCCGCCGGAGCGGCGCCCCCGGACAACGCGCCGAACCCGGCGGAACCAACGCGCCGCGGGCGAAAGGGCAAGGCGATCGTCCTGCTCGTGGCGGGGCTGCTCTTCGGCGTCGGCGCGGCCACGCTGGTGCTGCTGGAAGGCCACGTGCTGGACCGCCACGCCCACAGCGCCCCGACGCGGGCGAAGGTCGTGCTGCTCGACCGGCCGGAATGGATGCCGCCCCAACTGGAGCGGGAGATCATCTCCTCTTTGTGTCCGGTGAAACTACGATTCACCGATCCGCGGCTCACGGAAGAGCTCTGGAAGCGCAGCGAGGCCAACCCCTGGGTGCGCCGGGTGCGCTCCGTGCGCCGCCGCATGGCCGCGGACGGGCAGTCGGGCGAAATCCTGATCGAAGCCGAGTTCCGGCGTCCCTCGGCGCGGGTTCCTCGGCCGGACGGCGTCCGCCACGTGTATGTGGACGAGCAAGGCGTGGTCCTGCCGGCCGAGCAGACGCCGAAGTTCACGGCCGAGCTGACCGTGGACGGCCGGGCGCGCCGGGTGTACTTCCTCCAGCGGGAAGACGCCCCCCCGCACCTGCGCCTGCAGCGCATTCACTATGTGGAAGTGCTGGTGCACTACGCCTACGATCCGCCTCCGCCGGCGCCGGGGCGGCAATGGAGCAGCGAGGCTCTCGCGGCGGCCCTGCGCCTGGTGAAACTCATCGAGGCCCGGCGCGAGTGGGCCTGGCAGATCTCCGCCGTCAGCGTGGAGAACCACGACGGTCGCGTGGCCCGCAACGAGCCGCACATCCGCATGTACGCCCAGGTCGGCCGCGGGCCGGTGACGGACATCCGCTGGGGGCGCTTCCCCACGCCCGACGGCGACTGGGTGGTGTCGCCGGAGCGGAAGCTGTCTTACCTGGACGACTTCTTCCGCCGTCACGGACGGCTGGCGGGCGTGAAGGAGTACATCGACCTCCGCTATGATTGGGGCTATGAAAGCATCCACTGACACGCCGCGGCGGCGGCCGTGGTGGCGGCCGGCGGCCCTGGGCTGGCTGGCGCTGCTGACGGCGGGCCTGGCGGCGGGTCTCTGGCCGGATGCGATCTACCCGCCTCGCGCGGACCTCCGTCCCGCTCCGCTGCCGGTTCTCCCGGCCGTGGCGGCAGCGCAGGCGGTGTTCATCTTCCTGGTCTACCCGTTGGTGCTCATGCACCGCTCGCGGCGCGGCGGAAGGCCGATGCGGCCGGGCGGCGTGGTGGGTGAATCCGTCTTGCTGATGCTGGCGGCGGCGCCGTTCCACGCGGCCGGGGCGTGGCTGGGAGATGCCTCCGCCGCGGATGTGGCGCGGGGGGTGCTGGCCGTGGCGGCGACGTGGCCGGTGGCGTGGGCGGCCGGGGCGCTGCTGCCGGCGCGGCGGAAGGCTGGCTCGGCGGTGGTGCTGTTCCTGGCGGCCGTGGCGCTTGGGCTGCCGGCGATGTACTATATCGCGCTGGAGTTCTTCGCGGCCGGGCCGCGCGCGGCGTGGCTGTGGCATCTGGGGCCGGTGACGTTCGCCTGGGAGAATGCCGCGGCGCGAGCCACGGAGTTCCTGCCGCGTCCGCTGTGGGCGTGGCTCACCTGGCCGGCGGCGGCGCTGGCGGGGCTGCTGCTGCACTACGTTCTGCCGGGCAGACGGGCTGAGGGCGACGATTCGCGGAAATAGCGCGCTTGCGCCGGCTCTCAGAGACGCCGCCAGCCGCGGCGCCCGCCCGGAGGGAAGCAAGATTTGCGGAGAGCGGATATTCCGCGCCGATTCCAACGCCACCTTCCGGTCGATTGAGGGTTTCATTCGTGGAGTTGGAGAGGAAGCGAAGCATGGGCGAATCGAACAAAGAACGAATGATGTGGGTCGGCCTCGGGATCCTGCTTTCGGTGGGAATCCTGGGCGGGTTCGCGTCTCTTCTATACGCCGCGATGTTCTGACAACGTTGCTGCCGCCGTCGCAAAATACCGTAGTTATAAGCCCCC
>Ga0209928_1000040_pt1 | contig 25607 bp, 25 predicted proteins | sample SalPonF2_B_D2_MG_FD_185727 | JGI IMG/M metagenome (GOLD analysis project Ga0209928, IMG submission 185727) | Salt pond soil microbial communities from South San Francisco under conditions of wetland restoration - Salt Pond MetaG SF2_B_D2_MG... ...
GCTCGACGAACTCCCCGGGTAGTCGCCTGGAGTCGGCCGTCAGGCAGCTGCCGACGGGTGGATGTCCAGCGACGCCTCGAAAAACGGAAACGCAGCGACGGCCCCGACACGACCGGGCCCAGAAGTACCATCGCCGACCAGTGCCACCGCCGACCAGTGCCGACGCGACCGCCTACTCGTCGGCTCGCTCTTCTTCCTCCTCGTCGCGCTCCTCCGCGGCGTCGTCGTGGCGGCGCGAGACGTCCACCTGGTAGTTCTCCAGGATGTCGCGGCCGAGCAGGAGGTCGTGGTCCATGTGGCCCCGGTCCTCGAGGCTGGCGGCGACGGTGTGTCGGTCCCCCCCGATGGCGACGACGATGTCCACCACGGGGCGGGCCTTCCCCCGCTTGAGGCTCCCGGACTTGACCTTCGTCATGCTCTTGATGGGGCCGGCGCCGATCTCCGCGGCGAGCTTGGTGTCGATGCTCGTCCGTGAGGCTCCCGTGTCGGACTTGGCGACGATGCGCTCGGTGCCGCTCGTCCCGCTGACGAGCACCTCCTCGGTGTAGCCGATGGTCTTGGGGGGCCGCGTGGCGAGACTCGGCCTAGGCATGCAGCTCGGGATGGAGTCGTCGAGCGTCCCGGCGAGCTTGAGAACGTCATCGTCGTCGACCTCGCCGCCGGCCGACTCGATGGCGAGCTTGGCGATGTACGCCGCCGGGCTGACCCCCGTCGCCTTGAACAGCCCCTTGAAGCCGGCGGTCGGGTTGACCTCCAGGACGTAGTAGTCGTCCTCGCTCTCGACGATGTCCACGCCGGCGTAGTCCAGCCCGATGACGTCGACCGCCCGGACGGCGAGTTCGGCGGCGGCCTCGGCCAGGTCGTCGGTCGCGTCCTCGACGTGACCGCCGAGCGCGACGTTGGTCCGCCAGTCGTTCTCGGGGGCGTAGCGGTACATCGCGCCGACTATCTCCCCGTCCACGACGTAGACCCGGATGTCGCGGTTGTCGCCCTCCCGACCGTCGATGAGCTCCTGAAGGAAGGCGATGCGGTCGCCGACCATCGGGTTGATCTGCTCGCCGGGGCCGACCTTCCAGGTGCCGCCGCCGTGGGTCCCGATGGCGGTCTTGTAGACGGCCTCCGGGCCGAAGGTCTGACGCGCCTCGTTGATGCGGTCGGCGTCGAGGGCGAGCATGGCGCGAGGCACGTCGACCTCCCCGCCCGCGAGCGCCGCCGCCGAAGAGAACTTGTGGATGGCCGTCAGCACCTCGTCGGGCCCGTTCAGCACCGGGCGGATGCGGTTGTAGATGTTGATGAGGCCCAGCCCCTCGCAGGGCTCCTCCGTGTTCGAGAGCAGGAGGCGGTTCGCCACGATGTCCACGTCGGGCTGGATGCGGACGTCGTCGCCCTCGATCTCGACGACGGTGTTCTCGTTTCGGAGCCACTCCGGCTCGTGGCCGAGCTCCTCGACGGCGTTGCAGATAGCCTTCGTCTCCTTGCTGTTGTGGAGGCTCAGCACCCCGACCCGGACGGGCTCGTCGACAGTCATTTGCCGGGTACTTACTCGAGCATTCGGTTTAGAGTTGCCGATGTTCGGGGCGGCCGGAGAGTGACTCAGGCTTAATAGCGAGGCCCGCCGAGTGCCAGCCATGGCCGACACAGGGGACTCCTTTACCTACATCGGTGGGAAGGTAGACCCGGGCGAGACCCAGAACATCCGCTACAGCATCAGCGAGTCGTACCTCGGGGACCCCATCCGAATCCCTGTCACGGTGATCAACGGCGCGCGCCCCGGTCCCGCACTCTTCCTCTCGGCGGCGGCCCACGGCGACGAACTCAACGGCATCGAGGTGGTCCGGGAGGTGTCCCACGACTGGAACTTAGACGACCTCGCGGGTACGCTCGTCTGCCTGCCGGTGTTGAACGTGCCGGGCTTTCTCGCCCAGCAGCGCTACCTCCCCATCTACGACCGCGACCTGAACCGCTCGTTCCCCGGGTCGCCGGACAGCACGAGCGCGAAGCGCGTCGCCCACCAGGTGTTCCAGAACTTCATCGCTCCCTGCGACCTGGGCATCGACTTCCACACCTCCACCAGGGGTCGGAACAACATGCTCCACGTCCGCGCCGACATGGACGACGACGCGGTGGGTCGCCTGGCGCGGGCGTTCGGCCCGAACGTCATCATCTCCAGTGCCGGCCCGGACGGGGCGCTCCGGCGGGAGGCCTCCGAGGCCGGCATCCCGACCATCACCGTCGAGATGGGCGAGGCCCACCGGTTCCAGCGCGACCTCATCGACATGGCCTTAGACGGGGTCGCGAGCGTCCTCGCGGAGTACGACATGTCGCCGCACGCGACGGTCAACTGGCCCGGCTGGCGGACGGTCATCGACTCGGAGAAGAAGACCTGGCTGCGGGCCGACGCCGGGGGGCTCGTCGAGATGCTCTACGAGCGCGGCGACCTGGTAGAGGAGGGCTCTGCCATCTGCACCATCACCAACCCGTTCAAGGAGGAGGAGACTACCGTCGAGTCACCCTTCGCCGGCCTGCTGGTCGGTATGCTGGAGAACCCCGTCGTCTACCCCGGCAACCCGCTCTGTCACCTGGTGGAGCTCGACGACCGGACCCGCCGGGCCTACGAGCGCTTCCAGAACGGGACGACGTCCGAGCAGGCCGACGAGTGAAACAACTCGGCACGTGAAACAGCCCGGCGAATGGAACAACGCGGGAAGTGAAACAGCCCGGCGAGCGTGAGAGCGCCGAGGAACTGTCGGCCGAGTCGGGAGGGAGAATCGTCGGCCGGGTCGGGAGGGAGAATCGTCGGCCGGGTCGGGAGGGAGAACCGGCGGAGTCTCGGAGAGCCGACGCCGTAATGGACAGCCATCTCGGCGGTTGCTGGTCCGTACGCGAAGCTACGTGGGACGTGTCGACCGCGCATCCGTAGCCAGCCAGTTCGCAGTCCACAATCCATGCTTTTGCCCGGATGCGGCGTACGTTAGCCGGGGGATATACGGATGAGTACAGAAACCGGTAGCGGCGGCGAACAGACGATGACCAGCGTCCAGGGAAGCTGGCGCTACCTCATGGGAGCCGGGGCGATACTCGCCATTCTCGGGGTGCTCGCCATCATCTTCCCGTTCGTGACAGGGCTGGCGCTCTCGTTGCTGCTCGGGGCGCTGCTCGTCGTCGGGAGCATCCTGCACTTCGCCCACGCGTTCTCCGCACAGAAGTGGACGGGAGCGGTCTGGCAGATCCTGCTCGGCCTGCTGTACGTCGTCGCGGGCATCGCGCTGATGGCGAACCCGGTGGTCGGGATTACGACGCTGACGATCCTGCTGATCGCCTACTTCCTGGTCGACGGCGTCATCGAGATCGTCATGGGCTTCCAGCTCCGCGGCGAGCATGGATGGGGGTGGATGATAGCCAGCGGCGTCATCTCACTCATCCTGGCCGGCCTCATCTGGGTGAACTTCCCGTCGAGCGCCGCGTGGGCGGTCGGGCTGCTGTTCGGCGTCGGCCTGCTCACCACCGGTATCTCGATGATGCTGGTCGCCAACGGCGGCCGGAGAGCCGTCCAGGAGGCGCCGGCCGCACCGGCCGCCGGCTCCGGTGGCGCCTGAGCCCCGCCACACCGAGAACGAAGCGTGATGGGGAGCGCGTGACGGGCGGCCGGACCGTCTGGACCGCCAGGGGTCGGGACCGCGGTGCGACCCCGGGCGGGCAGCCACCGGCCGCGACGAGCGCGTCGTGACGAGCGACGGAAAGTCCGCCGGTCCGGGTGAGTCGGAGCCAGACCGTTTCGGGTCGGACGGGGGTGCCGGACCGGGGGACTGTTCGTGAGGTGTGGGCGGGAACGTATGCGAGGCGCGTGGGAACGCTCGCGGGGAGTGTGCTGCCTCCCGAGCGACGTTCCGCGACGAGGAGCCGCCACGTCGCCGCTGGCGACCGAGTACGTGGCCGTCCTCACCGGCGAACCCGCGGGCGCACCAAAAGTAACTACTATGTGAACAGGCTCCGCAGGTCGAACTGGTATGAGTCAGTCGTACGATCGGGGCCTTATCGAGGATTTCGGCCGGTGGCGGGAGTTCACCGCCGGCATGTGGGCCTGGATATTCCACAAGTTCACCGGGTGGGTGCTCATCGGCTACCTGTTCACCCACATCGCCGTGCTCAGCACGGCGACCGGTGGGGCGAGCTTGTACACGAATACGCTCCAGGGTCTCGAGGCGCTCCTCGTCGTCCGGATTCTCGAGGTCGGGCTGCTGGCGGTCGCCGTCTTCCACATCTTGAACGGCGTCCGCCTGCTGTTCGTCGACCTCGGGATCGGGCTGGAATCGCAGGACAAGAGCTTCTACGTATCGCTCGTTCTCACCGGGGCCATCGTCGTGGCGAGCGTCCCGACGTTCCTCCAGGGGGCGTTCTGAGTGGCCGAGCGCTACTCCTCGTTCGAGCGGTCCACCCTGGCGTGGTTCCTCCAGCGGGTGACGGCAGGCTTCCTCGTCGTCGTGCTGGCGTTCCACTTCTTCCTCCTGCACTTCCTGAACCACCCCTCGGAGATCACCTTCGTGGGGAGTTCGGCCCGGATGGACCAGTGGGGCTACCTGGTGACGATGGTGCTGTTCCTCGCCACCGCGACGTTCCACGGGGTCAACGGCGTCTACAACGCGCTGGTGAACCAGGGCCTGGACGGCACGCAAAAGCAGGTCGTCAAGTGGGTGCTGGTCGTCGCCGGCCTGGCGCTGGTCGTCCAGGGCGTCCGCGTGGCGCTCGCGTTCACGGGGGTCTGAGACATGAGCACGCAAACACAGGAACAAGCCGAGGCCGAGACCGAGACCGAGACCGACGCCGAGTCGACCGGGGCGGAGCCGGCACCGCAGCAGGCTCGCCTGGCGAAAAAGCGCGAGCAGGCGACCCGCCGCGAGCAGGCCGAGGCGGAGGCGGCCGCCGAGTACGAGGGCGAGACGGTCCACCTCAAGGTGTTCCGGTACGACCCCGACGTGGCCGCCAAACAGGAGCCGCGCTTCGACAGCTTCCACGTCCCATTCGAGAAGGGGATGACGGTCCTCGACGCGCTCATCTACGCGCGGGACCACTTCGACTCGAGTCTCACCTTCCGGCACTCCTGCCGGATGGCGGTCTGTGGCTCCGACGCGCTGTTCATCAACGGCCGCCAGCGCCTCGGCTGTCAGACCCAGGTCGCGGACCTAGACGACCCGGTGCGGGTCGAGCCGCTGCCTCACCAGGACGTCGTCAAGGACCTCGTCGTGGAGATGGAGCACTTCTACGACCAGATGGAGGCCATCGAGCCGTACTTCCAGCCCGACGAGCTACCGTCGGGCGACCTCGAGGAGCAGCGCCAGTCGCCCGAGAACCGCGAGAAGATCAAGTCGAGCACGCGGTGTATCTGGTGTGGCGCGTGCATGTCCTCGTGTAACATCGCGGCCGGCGACAACCAGTACCTCGGCCCGGCGGCCATCAACAAGGCCTACCGCTTCGCCATGGACGAGCGGGAGGGCGAGGGCGCGTTCGCCCACCGGATGGAGCGACTGGACGACGAGCACGCCGTCTGGCGGTGCCAGACGCAGTTCTCCTGTACGAACGTCTGCCCGAAGGACATTCCGCTCACCGAGCACATCCAGGAGCTGAAACGCGAAGCGGTCAAGAAGAACCTGAAATTCTGGTGAGCGGGGCTCCGCGGCCGCTAGGGCATCTCAATTCTCGTCCAACTTTTCGGGATACAGTAGGTTGCTTCGATAAAGCGCGAAAAATAGGAAAAGGACAGCAAAAGTCCCGGCCCCCATCCATATTCCCGCGGACGAAATTCCCCAAGATTACATTTTTGGTTGAATCCGACCCGGAGACCATCATCTTTGTCCACGCGACGAACAGGAGGCCGAGAGTGAGAAATCCAATCGCTCGGTTCACGGCATTCTGCCGTTTTAATCGACGATTCTCCTCGTCCTCTTTGCGTTCTTTGATTATCTGGTCATGCACGACAGAGAGCCTTTCTCCGTTAAAATCCATTCCTCGCCATCCGGTTTCAGCATCTTCGCATCACTCAGGAAGCGCACGGCGTCGCTTAACTCCTGTCTGCTTAGCTTGCTCTCCTGTCCTACTGAATTATTCTCAGGGACGAGGTACCCCCCTAGATAATCTCGCTTGAAGCGGGAACGTTCGTTCTCGTACAACTCCAGGAGAAGGGTTTCCCAGTTTTGTGTATCCTTCTTCATCATGATTCTATAGTTCCAAAACCAGGCATATGTCAATTGGCGCTTGTATGGTTTTGAAGAATGAAACAGCTATTCTGAAAGCCCCCGCCGCTCTCGACTCCCGGGACTCGCTGCGCTCCTCGGCTCGGTCGTCCTCCTCCCTCGCCTGTGGTGCTTGCTTCGTCCGGGTTCGTCGAGAGCGGCGGCCCCTTTCATCCCCTCCCTTGCGCTACCACGTCCTCCCCAGCCGACTGCGGTGCTCACTCACGCCCTCCGGGCGCTCGTTTCGCTCCTCATCCCTCGCGGGTCGCGCCATAAACGGCTTGACCCGCGCGCCAAGCGGTGATCAATTATGCGATGGCCAGCCGGTCATCCGCCGCGGAGGGACTGAAAGGGGCCGCGTCCTCGGCCGAACCCCGGCGAAGAAAGGACCGCAGGACGCAGTCCGAGGACCGTGGTTCGAAAGAGCGGAGCCCTTTCGTCATCACGAAAGACGTCTATGGCGTCTTTCGAACGACAACGAGCCGCGGGAGTCGAGGACGTGGGGGCTTCCCGGGTCGTTTCGTCCACTCATTCGCTCGTTTCGGTCTTTTCTGAACAGTGCCCGCGCACCGAGTCAGTTCCCTGGGTCAACAAGGCAATCCACTATGGATGGGTGCGAGCCTTTGGCAAGTATCAAGTCCCGGTGCCCCCAACTCCCGTCCAACAGGAGACCATGTACGAACACGACGTAATCGTAGTCGGCGGCGGCGGCGCGGGGCTCCGGGCGGCCATCGCCGCCCACGAGGCGGGCGCGGACGTCGCCATCGTCTCGAAGCTCCACCCGGTCAGGAGCCACACGGGCGCGGCCGAGGGCGGCATCAACGCCGCCCTCCGGGAGGGCGACTCCTGGCAGGACCACGCCTACGATACGATGAAGGGCTCGGACTACCTGGGCGACGCCCCGGCCATCGAGACCCTGGTGCAGACCAGCCCGGAGGAGACCATCCAGCTCGAACACTGGGGGATGGCCTTCTCCCGCGACGACGACGGCCGGGTCTCCCAGCGCCCGTTCGGCGGGCTCTCGTTCCCCCGGACGACCTACGCCGGCGCGGAGACCGGCCACCAGCTGCTCCACACGATGTACGAGCAGCTGGTCAAGCGCGGCATCACCGTCTACGACGAGTGGTACGTGACCCGGCTGGCCGTCACCGACGAGGAAGAGCCCACCGAGCGGACCTGCCACGGCGTCGTCGCCTACGACATCCGCAACGGCACCGTCGAGGGGTTCAGGGCGCACAACGGCGTGGTCCTGGCGACCGGCGGGCTCGGCCAGGTGTACGACCACACCACGAACGCCGTGGCCAACACCGGCGACGGCGTCGCCATGGCCTACCGGGCCGGCGTGCCCATCGAGGACCTGGAGTTCGTCCAGTTCCACCCGACGACGCTCCCCTCGACCGGCGTGCTCATCACCGAGGGCGTCCGCGGCGAGGGCGGCATCCTCTACAACCGCAGGGGCGAGCGGTTCATGTTCGAGTACGGCTACGCGAACAACGTCGGCGAGCTCGCCTCCCGCGACGTGGTCGCCCGGGCCGAACTGACCGAGATCAACGAGGGGCGGGGCATCAACGACGACTACGTCCACCTCGACATGCGCCACCTCGGCGAGGAGCGCATCCGGAATCGCCTGGAGAACATCATCCACCTCTCGGAGGATTTCGAGGGCGTGAACCCGCTGGAGGAGCCGATGCCGGTCAAGCCCGGCCAGCACTACGCGATGGGCGGCATCGAGGTCGACGAGAACGGCCAGACCTGCATCGGCGGGCTCTACGCGGCGGGCGAGACGGCCTGCGTGAGCGTCCACGGCTCGAACCGCCTGGGCGGGAACGCGCTGCCCGAACTCGTCGTGTTCGGCGCCCGCGCCGGCCGTCACGCCGCCGGGGCCGACCTCGGCGAGGCGAAGATACAGACGGGCATCAGCGACGACCTGGAGGCCGAGCCGCGGGAGTGGCCGGTCGAACTCGGCGAGCCGGCCGACGACTCAGCGGTCGCCGCCGACGGCGCGTCGATGGCCGACGCGGCGACGCTCGTCGAGGAGGCCGTCGACGCCGAGCGCGAGCGCGTGGACTCTCTCCTGGAGAAGGAGACGGGCGTCGGGCACGCCGAGATACGGGGCCGCCTGCAGCAGTCGATGACCCGGAACGTCAACGTCTTCCGCGAGGAGGCCGGCCTTGAGCAGGCCCTGCGCGACATCCGCCAGGCCCGCGACGACTACCGCGACGTCTTCGTCGCCGACCCGTCGCGGACGTTCAACACGGACCTCATCCACACCATCGAGACGCGCAACCTCCTCGACGTCGCCGAGATCATCACGATGGGCGCGCTCGCCCGCGACGAGTTCCGGGGCGCCCACTGGCGCGCCGCACACCAGGAGCGCAAGGACGACGAGTGGCTCAAGCACACCCTCGTCGCCTGGAACGGCGGCTCGCCGGACATCCACTACCGACCGGTCATCCTGGCGGGCCAGGAGGGGCCCTACGAGCCGAAAGAGCGGCACTACTGAACCCGTGGGCGGCTCTCTCCCGCTCCGCGCGCTCCTTTCTCTCCCCGTCGCCGTCGGCGCGCGCCCCGCTGCGGGCGGCTCACCAGTCGAACCGGCTACGAGTGCTGGCCCCGTCGCCGCCTCAGCGACGACGTCCCCAGCAGGCTGACGACCACGAGGAGCGAGCCGACGACTGCGAACAGCAGGACGGCGACCGTCGGCTCGCTCCACGGTGTGAGCCGCTGGTAGTGGAGGTACCCGTCGACCCCGAGGAGGAGGGTCAACAGTCCGGTCGCCAGCACGACGCTGCAGCCGACGAGTCGAGCGAGGTAGTCCGTGACGTCTTCGGAGGGCATAATTACCACAAGTACCCCGTGAGTAATAAAATCGGTCACTAGTCAGTTAACCGAGGGGCCGAGCGGATGCACGCCGTCGGGTTCTCCGGCCGGCCGGGGTCGAGGTCACCGGGGACTGCCCCACTCGGTCACCCGGACGGGAGACACGTGAGCGGCGTACGGCCCGAGGCGTTCGGGGCCGGGACGGAGCGGCCGAGGTGCCGAAACCGCCGGAATCGGGTGACTTACAAAACTCACAACGAGTTACAAACACTTACAACCCGGTTCGACGGCCCGAGACCACCCCGCTCGTCGTCACCGGTGCCAACGGACCCGCCCGCTCGCCGGCACCCGGTCGGAGACGCGGCCCGGGCCCGGTGGCGACCGCCTACTCCCGCTTGACGCCGGGGTTCGTCACCGCGCCGTCGGCGGCGGAGCCGAACGACTCGCCGTACTTGGCGAGGACGCCCGAGGTGTAGCGGGGCGGCAGCGGCTCCCAGTCGTCGCGGCGGGCGGCGAGCTCGTCGTCAGAGAGCGAAACGTCGAGCGTGCGGTTCGGAATGTCGATGGTCACCTCGTCGCCGTCCGAAAGCATGGCGATGGGGCCGCCGTCGGCGGCCTCCGGGGCGACGTGGCCGATCATCGGACCGCGCGTGGCGCCGGAGAACCGGCCGTCGGTGACCATCGCCACGTCGTCCTCGTGGCCCTGGCCGACGACGGCGGCGGTGACCCCGAGCATCTCGCGCATCCCCGGCCCGCCGCGCGGCCCCTCGTTCCGGATGACCAGGACGTCGCCGGACTCGACGTGGCCCTCCTGGACGTACTGCATGGCGTCCTCCTCGCGCTCGAAGACCCGGGCCGGTCCCTCGTGGTGGAGCGCGTCGTCGCCGGTGACCTTGAGGACGGCGCCGTCGGGTGCGAGATTCCCCTTGAGGATCTTGATAGCGCCCTCCTCGTGGAACGGGTCGTCGACCGGGCGGATGAAGTCGCCGCCGACCTCGTCGTCCGGCGGCAGGTCCATGTGCGCTATCTCCTCGGCGATGGTGCGCCCGGTGACCGTCATCGCGTCGCCGTGGAGGTAGCCGGCGTCCAGCAGCCGGCGGACCACGACCGGGACGCCGCCCTGGTCGTGGAGGTCCTTCATCACCTTCTGGCCGCCGGGCTGGAGGTTGGCGATCTTCGGCGTGCGCCGCGAAATTTCGTCGAACGTCTCGATGTCGAGGTCGATGCCGGCCTCCGCCGCGAGCGCGAGCAGGTGGAGGACGCCGTTGGTCGAGCCGCCGAGCGCGACCTGAACGGCGATGGCGTTCTCGAATGACTCCCGGGAGAGGACGTCCGACGGCTTCCGGTCCGCCCGGACGCAGTCGAGGGCGAGTTTGCCCGCGCGCTTCGCGACCACGTGGCGCTCGCCGCTCTCGGCGGGGGCGCTCGCGCTCCCCAGGGGAGCCAGCCCGATGGCCTCGCTGATCGTCGCCATCGTGTTCGCGGTGAACATCCCGCCACAGGAGCCGGCCCCGGGGCAGGCGTGGCGCTCCAGCCCTTCGAGTTCGGCCTCGCTCATGTCGCCGGTCGCGTACGCCCCCACGCCCTCGAAGACGTTCTGGATGGTGACCTCCCGGCCCTCGTGCTGGCCGGGGAGGATGGAGCCGCCGTAGAGGAAGACCGTCGGCAGGTCGGTGCGGATGGCCGCGATCATCATCCCGGGGAGGTTCTTATCGCAGCCCGCCACGGTCACGAGCGCGTCGAGGTGCTCGCCGAAGGCGACGAGCTCGACGGAGTCGGCGATGACCTCCCGGGAGACGAGCGAGGCCTTCATCCCCTCCGTGCCCATCGAGATGGCGTCGGAGATGGTGATGGTGCCGAACTCGATGGGCATCCCGCCCGCCGACTCGACGCCCTCGATGGCGCCCTCGGCCACGCGGTCGAGGTGGACGTTGCACGGCGTGATGTCGGCCGCCGGGTTGGCGACGCCGATCATCGGCGAGGCGAGGTCGTCGTCGTCGAATCCCATCGCCCTGAACATGGCCCGATGCGGCGCTCGCTCCGGGCCCTCCGTCACTTCGTTCGACGGGAGGTCCGGGTCCTTCCGCCGGTGTTGCTCCTGGCTCATAGGTTGGGGTTTGCACGCAGGGGCTTAAGAAGTGAGCATCGAACAGGTGTTGCAGGTCGGTGTGACGGTCCCCAACGTGAAAGAAAATGATAAGTACCGGTGGGATACCCGTTTCACTGACGACATGACCCGGACGGACCGTCGGTGGACCGACACTCGCTCCCCGCTCTGGGTAGAGCGAGCCGCGGCCGCCGTCGGGGCGAACGAGGCTGTCGAGCGCCTCACGGGCAAGGACGGCACGCGGTGGGGCCCGTACCTGCTGCTCTGGAGCGTCATCTTCCTCGACGCCGGCGTGCTGTCGGGAATCCAGTACGCCCGCAACGGGTTCCACCCGGTGCTGGCGAACCCGGGGTGGCTGCTCCTCTTCCCGGTGGGGCTTTCCTTCGTGGTGTACGCCTCCCGTCGGCTCCGGGCCGACTACCGCGAGACGACGAGCCGACTGGCCTCCGCCACGACCGTCCCGGACCCCGACGAACTGGCGTTCGAGCGCGTGGTCTCGCGCCGGTTCGAGCGGAGCGTCTTCCTCCTCCTTCTGGTCTCCTACACCGTCTGGCTGGTGGCCCAGGGCCACCTGCTCCCGTTCATCTGGACCGTCGAGGGGCCGGTCGTGGGCAGCGTGAAGTGGTTCGTCATCGTCCCGTTCGTCTACGTGCGGATCGCCGCCGATTTCGGAGCCATCGCCCTCGGCGTGAACGTCAGGTTGCCACACCGCGTCGCGGAGATGGGCGTCGAACCCGAGTTCGGGTCGCTCCGTGACCGGGGTGGGTTCAACAGACTCGGCCAACTCGTGGGGCGCACCACCCGCTACTACTTCGTCTGCTTCGCCCTCTACACGCTCAGTACGTTCACCTACCTGCTGCTCGGGGGGAACTCCCCGTACCCCAGTCCGGGGCTCCCCACCGTCGCGGCGTTCGCAGTGCTGTGGGCGGCCGGGGTCGGAAGCTTCCTCTATCCCGTTCTCGTCCTCCACTGGCACGTCCGCGCGGCCAAGCGCCGCGCGCTCGACCGCGTGACGCGGCGCCTCATCAGAGACGACGGCCCGCCCGCCGAGACGGCCCACGACGTCACGCGACACGTCCGGCTGCACGCGAAGCTGGCCTGCATCGAGCGTGCGGGCGAGTACCCGGTCGACGCGCCGACCGTCCGTCGGTTCGTCGCGGCGGCTGGACTGGTGCTCCTCGAAGGGGCGGTGACCTACGCCGTGTTCCCGGCCCTCGCCGGCCTGTTCGGGTAGCGCTCCGGGGCGGTCGGAACCAACAGATTCACGGCTCGGTTGCGCGAAGTTCAACCAATCGAGGATGAAGGTCTACCACGCGATGGAGTGGGAGTCGCTCATCGAGGGCGGGGTCAAGGTCTCCGCCAGGCAGCAGCGCAAGGCCCTGGAGAAGGCCGGCGTCCCCTACTCGACCACGCGCGACGGCGACGCCGACGTCCTGCACCTGAACTTCCCGGGGCCGGTGTCGCTCGCCAACCTGCTCGCGGCGAAGGCCCGCGGGCGGAAGGTCGTCGTCCACTGTCACTCCATCGGCGAGAACATCGAGGGTACCTACCGCTTCTCGCGGGCGCTCGCCCCGGCCATCGAGTGGTACTTCACCCGGGTCTACGCCAGCGCCGACCGCGTCGTCGCGGTCAACGAGTTCATGGCCGACCGGCTGGCCGCCCACGGCGTCACCGAGAACGTGACCGTCGTGAGCAACGGCATCGACGGCGAGGCCCTCGACGGCTGGGAGAGCCGGACCTACGCCGACGCGCCGGACGACTCGTCCGACCCGGTCGTCGTCAACCTCGCCCAGGTCTACGAGATAAAGGGCGTCTCTGACTTCGTCGCGGTCGGCGAGCGACTCCCCGGGACGGACTTCTTCTGGTTCGGGCCGCAACACGACTACCTGATGCCCCGCGGGACGAAGCGCACGCTCGCGTCGGCCCCGGCCACCGTCCGCTTTCCCGGCTTCGTCGACGACAAGCGGGACGCGTTCGGCTTCGGGGACGTCTTCTTCTTCCCGACCCACCGCGACAACCAGCCCCTCTCCATCCTCGAGGCCGCCTACTGCGGGAAGGCCATCGTCACCCGCGACATCCCGGCGTTCGACGGCTGGCTGGAACACGGCGTCAACTGCCTCAAGGGGGACTCGGTGGACGAGTTCGTCCGCCACGTCGAGACGCTCCGCGACGACCCGGACCTCCGCGAGGAGCTCGGGGAGAACGCCCAGGCGATGGCCGCGGCGCACACGCTCGACGTCGTCGGCGAGGAGCTCCGGACCGTCTACGAGGACGTCCTCGACGAGTGAGCGGCCCGACGCCGGGACGCTCGCGACGGCCGTCCCACTGCCGGACGAACTTACCACCGCCGAAACCCCCTTTCCGTCGGGCGTCGAAGGCCGGGCAATGACTGTCCGGGTGACGGCCGGCGCGCGACTCCACTTCGGCTTCGCGAACCTCTCGCTGGTCCACGAGCGGCTGTACGGCGCGCTCGGCGTCGGGGTCGACGCGCCGCGGACCGTCGTCGAGGCGCGCGCCGACGACGACCTTCGCTGTCCGAGCCCCGACGCCCGCCCGCACGTCGAGACGGCGCTGGACCTGCTCGACGTCGCCGGGGCGTCTGTCGAGGTCGTGGCGGCCCCCACCCGCCACGTCGGCCTCGGCAGCGGCACCCAGCTGGCGCTCGCGGTGCTGTCGGCGGTCGCACACGCACACGACCGGCCAGCCCGAGTGCGCGAGCGCGCGCCGGCGCTCGGGCGCGGCGGCCGGAGCGGCGTCGGCGTCGCCGCGTTCGAGGCGGGTGGGTTCGTCCTCGACGCCGGGCACCCGACCGAGCGGTTCACCACTGACCGCCCGGCGCGGGGCTCATGGCGGGTACCGGCGGTCGCGGCCCGCCACGAGCTCCCCGCGGACTGGCGATTCGTCCTCGTCCAGCCGGACGCCCGACCGGGACGGAACGGCGACGCGGAAGAGGAGAGCATGCGGGCCACCATCGAGCGCGCGGAGCCGGGCATCGGCGACGAGGTGAGCGGTATCGTCCTCCGGCGAGTGCTCCCGGCGGTCTCGAACGGTGACGTGGAGGCGTTCGGCGCGGCCGTCGAGGCGGTCGGCCGGCTCAACGGCGCGTGGTACGCGGACGAGCAGGGCGGCGTCTACCGGCCGCCGATCGGCGCCATCGTCGAGACGCTCGGCGACAGTCCCGCCGTCGCCGGGGCCGGCCAGTCCTCCTGGGGACCCGCCGTCTACGGCGTGACCGACGGGGCGCACGCCGACGAGGCCGTCGAGACCGCCCACGTCGCCCTCGACGAGGCGGGGGTCGACGGCGACGTGAGCGTCGTCGCCCCCCTGAACCAGGGCGCCCGCGTCGAGCGCGGAATCTGAGCCGAGGGGGACCGGCGAGCCTCCCTCGGGGTGGTCGGCCTGCCGGCGGCCGACTGCCCGCCGACCGGCAAGCGCGGCCGAGGCCACGCCGGCGAAACGCACAAGCGGGCCGGGTGAGATTGGGGGGTATGAGACTCCCGTTCGGCGTCTCCAGACTGGACTCGCGCATCGGCGGCGGCGCGCCAGCCGGCAGCGTCGTCCTGCTGGCTGACGAGGCCGGGGCCGGGGCCCGCGAGCTACTGTACACCAGCGCCGTGTTCAACGGGCTGGCGGTGGCCGACCCCGACCTCTTCGAGCTGCACTACGGCGACCTCGCCGCGGACGCCGCGCTCCCCGAGGCGATCCACTACGTCTCCTTCACGGCCAACCGGGACGAGCTCGCCGAGGAGATCGCCTACGCGATGGACCCCGACATCGTGGAGGCGGGGCTCGAACCGGTCACGTTCGAGGACCTCTCGCCCGAGTTCTTCCAGCTCTCGCCGGTGCCCCGCGACTGGTACGCCGGCAGCAACCAGCGCATCACCGACCTCGGCGCGGACGAACAGCGGCGCCGGGACGTCCTCGAGGCGTTCGCCGACTACCTCGACGCCAACGCGGCCGGCAGCCTCGTCCTGGTCGACTCGCTGACCGACCTCGTCGGCACCCGCCGCGAGGAGCTGATGGAGTGGAGCGACATCGTGGTCACGCTGAAGGGGCTCCGGCGGGCGGTCCGGAGCTGGGGCGGGCTGCTGTTGATCCACGTCAGCCAGGAGTCGCTTTCGGACACCGAGCTCGGCGACCTGATGTCGTCGGTCGACGGGACGATGCTCTTCGAGTGGGAGGCGGGCGGCAACGAGCGCGCCAGGACGATGGTCGTCCAGGAGTTCCGGGGCGTGCTCTCGCAGCTCGAAGCCGAGGACATCGTCCGGTTCGAGACCGAGATCGGCGAGGCGGGCTTCGACGTGAGCAACGTCCGGAAGATACGGTAGCCGACCGCGGGAGTTCGCGTCCGCTGACAGCTTCTCGTAGCTATTCGCCGGAGGGCGCAGGGTTGCGTGCAGGCGAACCCTTAAGTTGCGGCTCCACCCAGTAGGATGCGAATGTCGGGAGACCGAGCGGACGGCGCCCCCGTGTCGGCGACGCTCTCCGAGTCGACAGTGACCTGGCTCGACGACCGGGCGCGCGAACTCGGTCTCACCCGCGAGGAGTTCCTCGACCGGTTGCTCACGGCCCACCAGCACGTCGACGAGGGCGACCACCCGGCGCCCGCCACGGCGGCGGAGCTGGCGACGCTGCGGTCGAAGTTGACGACCCTGAACGAGGAGTTCGAAAAGAAGCTCCGCGACGTCCGCGAGCGCGTCGTCCAGGTGAAACGCGAGAGCGACGCCAAGGCGCCGGCCGACCACGACCACCCCGAACTCGCGGCCCAGCAGGAAGACACGGCCAGGGAGACGGGCCAGCTCGCGGCCGAGCTGTCGGAGCTCGACGCCGAGCTCGCGAGCCTCGCCGAGCGGGTCGAGACGATGCAGGCCCACCTCGACGCCGGGTTCGAGAACTACGAGGACATCCTCGAGTACCTCACCGAGACGGCGGACGAGCAGGAGGCCAGGCTCGGGACGACTGCCAGGGCGGTCGTGGGGATGCGGACCGCCGTCCAGACGCTCGCCGCCCGCGCCGAGGCGGCCGCCGCGGTGGACGAGCTCGCCGAGCGCGCCAACAGCCAGGGAATCCACTCGGCCGACTGCGACGAGTGCGGCCGCTCGGTGGACGTGGCCCTGCTCCGCTCGCCCACCTGCCCCCACTGCGGCGCGACGTTCACCGACGTGGAACCGAAGCGGGGCTTCTTCGGCTCGCCGTCGCTGGTGGTCGGGTCCCGCCCGGCGCTCGAAGCCGGCGAGACGCCCAGGAACGCCGTGGACGAGCTCCTCGAAGAGGAGGACCTGGAGTCGATGCTCGATGAGTGACGAAGCCCCGGAGGACCGAGATGGGCCCGACGACCAGCATGCCCCAGACGACGGCGAACCGCTCTCGGACCTGGCGGACGAGCTTCGCGGGACGGACGGGGCAGAGCCGTCCGACGCGCAGAACGGACCCGGACCGAGTGCGGAGGACCGAGACGTAGCGCCGCTCTCCGGGCTCGCCGACGAGGTCGCGCGCCGACGGGGTGCGGGGGGAGCCGACGACGCGGCCCTGACGGACGCGTTCACGGAGATGGACGTCCCGGAGATCGACGCCGAGGAGCTCTGGACGGCGCTCGCCGAGAGCGACGAGCCACTGGTCCTCTCCGAGCGGGTCGAGGGGGAGCCAGACCGGGACGTGCGGGTCATCCCGAAGCGCACCTGCCAGCGCTGTCCGTACTTCACGGCCCCGCCGGCGGTCGGCTGCACCCACGAGGGCACGGACATCCTGGCGCTGACCGACGTCGAGCACCACACGGTCGCGGACTGCCCGATGGTCCTCGACGAGGCCGCCCTCGACTCGACGTTGTAGGCTGGGTGGATTTTCGGTTCGGGTGGTGGTCGTGTGTGCTCCGCGGGGATTGAAGATATGGGATTTGTCGAAGCACTTCGAGAACTGTCTGTGAACACCTCGAAAGCCCCTGGGCTCTCGACTCCCGCGCCTCGTTGCGCGCGCTCCCTTCGGTCGCGTGCTTACGTCGGCGGGGTTCGTCGGGAGCCCAGCCCCTTTCGATCCCACCCACAGTGTTTGCTCAGGCATCATCGGAGGGTGGGATTGAAAGGGGCCGGGCGGTCGGCGAAGGAAGGCGACGCAAGCACTGCAGCGACTGCAGGGAGCGAAGCGCGCAGCGAGCCTCCCGAGTCGACCGCCCGGGGGCTTTCGAAGTGTTTACGGCTCCTTCCGGGGGAGCTCAGACACGACCGAATACAGCGTCAACGAGCAGCCGTCGGGTTTTTCAATCACTAGCGGGTAACACAGCCATGCAGTTCTGCGAGGAGTGTGGCTCCCTGATGCGGGCGGCGGGCTCGGAGATGGTCTGTGCCAACGAGGAGTGCGGGCACACCGTCCCGAAGGACCCCGAGACGGCGGCGCAGTTCGTCTCCACCGAGGCGCAGAGCACCGACGACGTCATCGAGACCGACGAGGCCAACGCCTTCGAGGGCAAGCCGACGGCGGAGGACGTGGTCTGCGACGAGTGCGGGCACACGGTTGCCTGGTACACCATCAAGCAGACCGGTTCCGCCGACGAGCCGCCGACGCGATTCTTCAAGTGCAAGGAGTGTGGCTATCGGTGGCGCGAATATAGTTGAAAGAGGCTTGGAAAGTCTTCTGAGATGGAAAACCAATTATAAGATTTGTATTCTTACCATGAGCAAGTATCCAATTAGGCTAATTAGAAAAATGACAGACGATGAAATTATAAATACGGTTGGAGGAATGAAGCCGCCGGGAAAGAGATGCGAAAGTCCCAAAATATGGAATCCAATGCCTGCAATGTGGAGGAAAGCAATGCTCCAAACCCGCTGTTTTCCAACATAGTTGATGAGCCGATTTCGGTATGCATAATGTTCCAAATTATTGTTAATGGCATACTTTTTCAAATTTTCATTTCTGAACGGCACCATTAGATCAGATGCTAATAGTTCCTTGTCGATACTCTGGTCATTGCCATTTCGAGCATTATATCCACGTATATCTCCCGCAAGAGACGTATGGTATTTAGGTAGTTGCCTAGCGTATTGATATGTTAGACTGCCCCAAGCAAGAAACAGAGCAGTCCAGATTCCCCAATATACATTCGAAGAAACCATTAGAGACCGATATCTTCCTCAACCTCTTGCTCCATTCCAATTCCCTCTGTTATCTCATTCCGTCTGTAATATCGTTCATTGCCATTCTTGCGACGATCTAGGACACCAGATTCCGCCATCTCTCTCGTGTAGCGGGTAACAGTTCCCTGCGGGAAATCAGTTTCATCAATTATCTCCTCAATCGACATGAAATCTTTAACGACGTACCAAATCTGCCGCTTACGATCAGAACTACCGAATACGTTCCGAATGCGGTTTTTTAAATTACTTTTGCTCGTTTCTTTGAGCATGGTGGTCTGAATTCGTACATCCCCCTGCATATCGTTGACATCTCGTTGAATGCTATCCAATTTATCATCAATTTTTTCAAGTTTGTCTTCTTCGTCAGTCATGTTAATCTCCTAAGGAACCCATTTGTTCAGCTGCTCTTAATAGACCAGTCTTACGATAAGTTGCTCCCCGTTTCACCCCTTCCTTCGCAATTAAATGTCTTTCGACTAAATCAGATCGGTGATTTCTCACTTTATTACCGCTACAACCAAATGAGTCAGCTATTTCAGAACTACTGAGTGGTCGCCATTCCGAAAACGAAAGCTCCTCCAAGATGTGTTGCTGCACATCGGATAACTCACCAACGAGTTTTTCAATGTCATCTTCCTTGTCTATTGCAAGGAGCGTTCGGATAGTTCGAAGTTCTTCGAGCAGTTCTTCTTGGGTCATTCGTCAATGACTCCCTCCTTTCTCAGAGTGGAAATTGTTCCTCGAACACTGCCTTCCGAAGAATTAACAATTTCTGCCATTTCTGCGTTATCAAAGCCCATTTTATAGAGTTTTGCAATACGTTGCTTTTTTGTATCGCCATCATCAAAGTGAGATTCAACCTCCAAACGTAAAAGCTCCTTAAGGCGGTTGTCAATGCTTCTTAGGAGATTTATCGTTTCATCACTCATCTTCATCAGCCTCCTTAACTGGTAACTCTGGTACCTCGATACCTGCTTCATTAAGTGAAACTAGTTGAGCGTATGGCGTGTTTTTGTTTTCTCGTTCAAGAAGTCCTAAATCTGCCCATTCATTTTGACGTAATCTTATAAATTCTGCGCTATAGGGAATCTTCTCAGCAATGTCCGAGTTACTATTAGTTCCATCGGAAAGATGATAGACAGCGCGTAAAGACTTCTCTCTTATTAAATCATCATCTGAAAGTATATCTTGGAGAACAGGCATTGATTCCTGGATTCCAATTATTTTCACCCACCGACGAATGTCTTTTAGTATCTCAATAGATTCGTCATTGCTCATCGCCTGTCACCTCTGTTTCAAAGTAGTACTGAATAATTGGATGAGAAAGAACAGGGAGGATCTTCTGATGTCCGTCATCGGTTTCAACGATCAGATTATTTTTCTCCAGCTCCTTAACGGCTCTAGAAACGGTGGAATTTCCGATGCCTAGAGCATTTGCAACATCTGTTTGAGTTTTTCCTTCCTCAATTTCCATTAAAACCTTCAAATAATTGTCGCTTCCGAGGATTTCCCCAAGTGTATTGAAAAGTTCGTCCCGCGTTTCTATGGCCAGGAGCAGTGCTTCTTCAGATGTACCTGTCATAACCCCCTAATTAGAGTCACCCTATATCAGATTTGCCCTCGTGTACGAGAGAATGAATTTCAGAACCAATGTTTACTTAGGACCAAATTGGTGATTTCTCATAGATGATTTTAACTAGTTGGTTTCCTTCACCAGAATAACAAACTGTCCAGTTGCCATCGGAAGAATCCACCAACAAATAATCCTCTGGCAACTGTGTAACCGTGGCAAAATACTCCGCACTTACGCCACGGCCAGCCACGCCCCGAACACAACCAGCGCACCAACAGCCGTACTCACGACGGCGTGCGCCCGGAGGCGGTCGAGCAGCGCGTGGTCGCCCTCCGAGCCGCCCACGAGGTCGTAGATCTCGCTGCCGGTCTCGCAGCGGGGGAGGAAGTCCATCGCGACGTGGAGGAAGATGCCGGCGGCGAAGCCGAAGACCGCCGCCTGGATGGGGGGCGAGCCCGGGACGTGGAGGAGCGTCGCGACCAGGGCGGCGATGCCGACGCCGCTGGCCGGGAGGAGGAGCATCGAGACGGGCTTGCCCTGGTGGGAGAGTCGGCGCGCCGCGGCGTAGCCGGCCGGTCCCTTGTGCGAGACGATGGCGAGGCCGAGCAGCGGACCGAGCGCGGGCATCGAGCTGTAGACGACGCCGATGATGACCCCCGCCGAGAGCGCGTGGGCGGTGATCTCCAGGGCGGTGTGGTCGAGCGGCAGGTCCAGGTGGAGCGCGCGGTGGCCGAGCGTGTGCGCGGCGAAGCCGGCGAGCAGGCCGAGCGCGACGCCGAAGCCGCCGACGGTCGGGTCGTGCCCGATGGCCGGCGGCACCAGGAAGACGGCGGCGCTCGTGACCATCATCCCGCTGGCCAGGCCGTAGCCCCAGACCAGCCCTCGCGGGTGGTCGAACCCGGTGCGGACGCCGAGCAGGGCCGCGCCGGCCATCGCGACGAACGCGACCCAGCCGATGCCGACGACCTTCGGGACGGGGTGGACCGCCAGCCCGTACGCCGTAAGCGCGACTAACGCGACGGTGGCACCGACGCCGAGCCAGGCGGCCCCGGAGAGGTTATTAACTTCGGTTCGTTGGTTATTAACTCCCACGACGTTGTTATCTCGAACAGCGTGGTTAATAACTCCTGCGGTCGCGGCGACGGGGCGGTACATCGGCCCGGATACCGAGCCAGGAGAATGCTACCGGGGCCGGAGGATACCTGCTGGAGTCGGGAGACGCCGGCTGGTCCGAGCCACCAGTCCGGGGAACGAGTTACTCTCAGGCTCTCGCGGCGCGCCAGTCGGCGCGGGTGAGCGTCGCGCCGTCGAGGTCGCCGGCGTCGAGCCCGGCCGCCCAGCGGAAGAGCGCCGCGGCCTGTCGGGGGTCCCCCCCTCGGCCGCCGGTCAGGTCGGTGGCGATGACGCCGGGGTCCACGCAGGCGACGGCCTGCGGCAGGTCGGCGGCGAACCCCCGTGCGAGGGCCTCGGCGGTCGCCTTGGAGACCGCGTATGCGCCGTACCCCGCCCCGTCCTCGCGCGCGACCGACCCGGTCGGCACGAGCACCCGGGCGTCGGGCGCGAGGTGTGGCACCGCCTCCCTGACGGCGGCGAAGACGCCGCGTGCGTTCGTCCGGAGCGTGTCGTCGAAGGCGCTGTAGGACTCCGCGGCGAGCGGGGTCTCGCCGGGCGTGCCGTGGAAGACGGCGGCGCAGGGGATCACGACGTCGATGGGGCCGCCGGCACGGGCGGCCCGCTCCATCAGCCACTCGGCGTCGAACTCGTCCCGGGCGTCGGCCCGGACGCCGACGACCTCTCCGTCCACGTCGGCCACGAGCTCGTCGAGCGCGCCCGAATCGCGGGCGCTGGCGACGACGAGCGCGCCGTCGTCCGCGAACGCTCTGACCACCGCCGAGCCGACACCGCCGGTCGCCCCCGTGACGACTACCGTCGCGTCCATGTGCGCAGGTACGGGGGAGGATGGATAAAAGGGAGTGCTTCCCCCGTCGACCGTGTTCGAGTTCTCCACCGGGTGTTCGATGGGCCAGGCTGTCGTCGCCGGGTCCGTCGGGACCACCTCGAACGCCCCGACGTCGAGGAGCGAGCGCCCTCGCAGGGGTTGTAAGTGTTTGTAATTCGATGTAAGCAATTGTAAGCCGTCTGCGTCCGGTGATCTGGTGCTGACCGGCGTCTCAACTGGTCGTCCAACCGGTGTCCCGCAGACCCGCTCCTGGCCGTCCGCGAACACCCGCTCCTGGCCGTCCGCGAACACCCGCTCCTGGCCAGCCCCGCACGCCCGCTCGCCGTCCGCATCCGCTCACGCTCGCTGCCGTCCGCATCCGCTCACGCTCGCTGCCGTCCAGCCTCGCACCCGACAGCACCGGCAGTCGTTTTATGTCCGTTCGGCGGCAAGTACTCTCATGGAGCGGCTCGGGGGGAGGTCAATCCTGGTAGTTGGGGGTGGGTTCGGCGGGCTGTCGGCGGCGTGTTACCTCGCCGACGCCGGCGCGGACGTGACCGTCCTGGAGAAGAACGAACAGCTCGGCGGTCGCGCCTCGACGCTCTCGACCGACGGGTTCCACTTCGACATGGGGCCGTCCTGGTACCTGATGCCCGACGTCTACGAGCGCTTCTTCGGGGCGTTCGACCGCAGACCGAGCGACTACTACGCGCTTTCGCCACTCGACCCGCACTACCGCATCTTCTTCAAGGACGGCGACCGCGTCGACATGACCGGCGACCGCGAGCACGTCGTCGAGACGTTCGAGTCCTACGAGGACGGTGCGGGCGAAGCCTTCGAGCGCTACCTCGAAGGGAGCCGGCGGAACTACGAGCTGGGGATGGAGCGGTTCGTCTACGAGGACCGGAGCTCCCTGCGGGAGTTCCTCTCCCTGGACGTGCTCACGAGCGCCCGCGGGCTGACGCTGCTCGGGTCTATGGCGGACCACGTCGAGAAGTACTTCGCACACCCCAAGCTCCAGCAGATCGTCCAGTACTCGCTGGTCTTCCTCGGCGGGTCGCCGTCGAACACCCCGGCGCTCTACAACCTGATGAGCCACGTCGAGTTCGACCTGGGCGTCTACTACCCCGAGGGCGGGATGGCGGGCGTCGTGGACGCCGTGGTCTCGCTCGCCCACGAGCTGGGCGTGGAGACGGTCACCGACGCCGAGGTGACGGCCGTCGACCCCCAGCCCGCCGACGGTGGCCCGCGGTTCGTCGCCCGGACGGCCGACCGCGACTGGCCGGCGGACGTGGTCGTGAGCGACGCCGACTACGCGCACACCGAGCAGGCCCTGCTCCCCGCGTCGGCGCGCCAGTACGACGCCGACTACTGGGCCGAGCGCACCTACGCGCCCTCCGCGTTCCTGCTCTATCTAGGCGTCGAGGGCGACGTCGAGCCGCTCGCCCACCACACGCTCGTCCTGCCGACCGACTGGGAGAACCACTTCGCGCACATCTTCGACGACCCGTCGTGGCCCGACGACCCGGCCTACTACGTCTGCGTCCCCTCCGAGACCGACGGGGACGTCGCGCCCGACGGGCACAGCAACCTCTTCGTCCTCGTCCCCATCGCCCCGGGACTGGACGACGCGCCGCAGGCGCGAGCCGCGTTCCGGGACCACATTTTGGCGGACCTCGCCGCGAACACCGGCGTCGACGTGCGCGACCGCATCGTCGTCGAGGAGGCGTTCTCGGTCTCGGAGTTCGCCGCGCGCTACAACAGCTACGACGGCACGGCGCTCGGGCTGGCGCACACGCTCCGGCAGACCGCGCTCTTCCGGCCGCCGCACCGCTCGGCGGCCACCCCCGGGCTCTACTTCGTCGGGGCGAACACCACCCCCGGCATCGGCGTCCCGATGTGCCTCATCAGCGGAGAGCTGACCGCCGAGTACGTCGCGGCCGACCACGGCGAGTGAGATGCCCCGTCGCTCCAGCACCGGGCAGGTGCAGTCCGGCCCCCTCCTCGACCGGCGCTCTCTCCGGACCGTCATCGTCCGCTCCCGGCCACGCTTCTGGCTCTACCTGGCCGGCCCGGTGCTGGTCGGCCTGGTCTACGGCGCGCCGTCGGTCGAGACGCTCCTCGCGCCGGTCCCCGTCATCCTCTTCGCGTACTTCCTGGTCCCGGCGAACGTCCTGCTCTACGGGGTGAACGACGTCTTCGACGCCGAGGTCGACGTCCACAACCCGAAGAAGTCGGGCCGCGAGGAGCGCTTCCGGGGCGAGCGGAGCGTCGTCGCGGCGGTCGTCGTCTCCGGGCTGCTCGCCCTGGGCTTTCTCCCCCTCTTGCCCCCGCTCGCCCTCGGCTGGTTGGCGGTCTTCTTCGCGCTCGCCGTCGAGTACAGCGCGCCGCCGCTCCGGTTCAAGACGACCCCCTTTTTGGACTCGCTCTCGAACGGGCTCTACGTCCTGCCGGGGGTCGTGGCGTACGTCGCGCTCGCCGGAAGGAACCCCCCGGTCCTCGCGCTCGTCGGCGGCTGGTGCTGGACGATGGCGATGCACACCTTCTCGGCCATCCCCGACGTCGGGCCGGACCGCGAGGCGGGCATCCGGACGACGGCCACGGTCCTCGGGGAGCGCTTGAGCTACGGCTACTGCGGGGCTCTCTGGGTCGCGAGCGCGCTCTCCTTCGGCGCGCTCGACGTGCGCGCCGGGCTCCTGCTCGCGGTCTACCCGGTCCTTGTCGCCGCTATCGCGCTCTCACGGGTCGACGTCCGACGCGCGTACTGGTGGTACCCGGCCGTCAACGGCGTCGTCGGGATGGTGTTCACGCTCGGGGGGCTCTGGGGGCTGGTCTATGGCTGACGGCGCGCGGGCCCGGCGTCCGCAGTTCGACCGCGAGCGGCTGCAGGCGCGCGCCGAGGTGCTCGTCGGCCGACACCGCTTCACCATCGCGGTGGTCTTCCCACTCGTCGGGGCGACCCTGTTCGTCGCCAGCCACGAGGGCGTGCTCCCGCCGCCGCTCGCGTTCAACCCGCTTTTCATCATCGCGGGCACGCTCGTGATGCGCCTGCCGCTCGCCGTCGCCCTGCTCCCGCTGCTCGACCGGCGGGCGCTGGTCGGGCTCGGCGCGCTGACCGCGTACACCTACGCCGTCGAGTTCGTCGGCGTGACGACCGGCCTCCCCTACGGGCAGTTCGCCTACGGCGTCGAGCTCGGTCCGATGCTGTTCGGGACGGTGCCGCTGGGCCTGCCGGCCTTCTTCCTGCCGCTGGTGCTCGACGCCGCCCTGCTGGTACTCGTGTTCCTCGGGCCCCGCGCCGTCGAGTTCCCGCTCCGATTCGGGACCACCGTCGCCGTCGTCCTGGCGGTCGACCTCGTCCTCGACCCCGCCGCCGTGGCCCTCGGGCTCTGGCGGTACGCGGCGGACGGCGCCTACTACGGCGTCCCGGTCTCGAACTACCTCGGCTGGCTGGTCAGCGCGACGATCGCCGTGGGGCTGGTCGAGTACGCGTTCCCCTGGGACGGCCTGCGACGCCGGCTCCGGACGTGCGGGTTCGCCCTGGACGACTTCGTGAGCTTCGTGCTCCTCTGGGGCACCGTCAACCTCTACTTCGGCCACTGGCTGCCCGTGGCGGTCGTCCTCGTGCTGTTCGCGGGGCTGGCCGGCACCGACCGGTTCGACTTCCCGACCCCGGAGCGACGGTCGTCCGCCAGGCGGTGACGAGCGGCCTCGCCGTACCGCTACGGTTCACCAGACGCTCCGGGCGCTACGAGGTCGCAAGCTCCCGGCGCACCGCCCGCGACTCTCGCGCCTCCGGAACCGAGACGGC
>Ga0209928_1000049_pt1 | contig 23558 bp, 21 predicted proteins | sample SalPonF2_B_D2_MG_FD_185727 | JGI IMG/M metagenome (GOLD analysis project Ga0209928, IMG submission 185727) | Salt pond soil microbial communities from South San Francisco under conditions of wetland restoration - Salt Pond MetaG SF2_B_D2_MG... ...
TAATTAAAAAAAAATAACCCACAATTATTACTGCAATTCTATACACGCTGTCAACCCCACTGACAACGTCGTTTTTATTTCTATATCCTGGCAGAATTTACCCACCCGTTCCGGTTCCTGTAAGCCTTTATCGGAGGCCGGCGAATCGCCGACCATGAGCGCACCACGAATCCTCATCATCGGGCCGCCGGGCGCAGGCAAGGGGACCCAGAGCGCGCGGCTGGCCGAGGAGTTCGGTATCGAGCACGTCACCACGGGCGACGCCCTCCGGGCGAACAAGGACGTCGAGACGGAGTACGGGACCCCCCGCGAGTACATGGACGCGGGCGAGCTCGTGCCCGACCCCGTCGTCAACGAGATCGTGCGGACGGCGCTCGACGACGCCGACGGGTTCGTCCTCGACGGTTACCCCCGCAACCTGGAGCAGGCCGAGTACCTCGCCGACATCACCGACCTCGACGTCGTCCTCTTCCTGACCGTCCCCGAGGACGAACTCGTCCGCCGGCTGACCGGCCGCCGGGTCTGCCGGGACTGCGGCGCGAACTACCACGTCGAGTTCAACCCGCCGGAGACCGAGGGCGTCTGTGATGCGTGCGGCGGCGAACTCCACCAGCGCGACGACGACACCGAGGAGACCGTCCGCGAGCGACTGCGGGTCTACGAGGAGAGCACCGCGCCGGTCGTCGAGTTCTACCGCGAGCGCGGCGACGTCGTCGAGATCGACGGCGAGGGAACCCCCGACGAGGTGTGGGAGTCGATCCGCGCCGCCGTCGCCCAACACGCCGACGCGGCCTGAGTTCACAGGCCTTCAGCCTCTCTTCTGTCGCCGCGTTCGTCGCTGCGCCCCGGCGAGGGCGAGTAAACAGGTTGATTACGCGTCACCGCTAAGACCCGGCAAATGGCACGGACAGCGGAGAAAGTGCGGACGCTGGTCGAGGAGGACCCGGCGTTCGCGGACGCGCTCCGGACCTTACTGGAGTACGACGACCAGGTCATCCACTGGGCCGACGTGAACGACGACCTCACGAGCGGCCAGTGGGGCCGACTGATCGAGAAAGGCGTGCTCGCCGATGCGGACGACGGCTTCCGGCTGCGCGACCCGGGCTCGATCCGGACGGAGCTCAACGGCGCCGGCGAGGTGACCACCTCGAAGAAGAAGTCGAGTGACGACGACGAGGAGGGCTCCACCAGCTGGTCCACCTGGGATAAGGTCGCCGCGGTCGCCTCCCTCGCGCTGTTCGCCGGCTACTCCGTCGGCAGCGTGCGGAACGTCATCGGCAACATCATGAACGTCTTCCTCGGACCCGTAGACAGCCTGCTGCCCTTCTACGCCGTCATCATGGTGCTCGCGGTCATCACCGGCCTCTACTCGACGCTCCTGCAGGCGAACCTGATGGACATGGAGAAGATGGGCAAGTACCAGGAGCAGATGAAGGAGATCCGCGAGCGCGAGAAGGCCGCCAAGGAGCGCGGCGACGACGAGGCCCTGGAGAAGATCCGCGAGGAGCAGATGTCGGCCATGGGCGACCAGGCCGGCATGATGAAAGAGCAGTTCCGCCCGATGGTGTGGATCATGCTCCTGACCATCCCGGTGTTCCTCTGGATGTACTGGAAGATCCTCGCCGGCGGCCACGGCTGGGCGAACGCGGAGTTCATCCTGCCGCTGGTCGGCCCGGTCCACGTCAAGGAGGGCGTGTTCATCATGCCCGCCTGGATCATCTGGTACTTCCTCTGTTCGATGAGCTTCACCCAGGTCATCCGGAAGGCGCTGAACATCCAGACCACCCCGACGTAGTCGGCCAGGACTTCTCGACCCCGTCGGCCTCCGCGATTTCTCCTCGACCCCCGCCGGCTTCTGCGATTTCTCCTCGAACTCGTTTCTCCCCCTGTCCACGACACGCTGTCGCGGTAGCGGTGTGGAATCCGTCGCGATCGAGGCGACGTAGCCTTGTGATTGTGGTGGATATATGGTCGTCGGTGCGGGCGCGCTCGCGTGTGCGACCCGTGGGAGAGCGAAACCCATTTCATACGAGAGAGAAGAGATAGGATATGTTAGTCACCGTCTCTGGGCCCCCTGGGGTGGGCAAGAGCACCCTCGCCGCCGCGCTGGCCGAGCGACTCGGCTACGAGCACGTGAGCGGCGGCGACATCTTCCGCTCGCTCGCGGCCGACCGCGGGCTGTCCCTCGCCGAGTTCAACGCGCTGGCCGAGGAGGACGACCAGATCGACCGCGACCTCGACCGCCGGCTCCGCGAGACCGCCCGGGAGCGCGACGACCTGGTGCTCGAGTCCCGCCTGGCCGGCTGGATGGCCGGCGAGTACGCCGACATCAAGATCTGGCTCGGCGCGCCGCGGTCGGTCCAGGCCGAGCGCATCGCCGACCGCGAGGGCGTCCCGGTCGCCCAGGCCCGGCGGGAGACCGCGGCCCGCGAGGAGAGCGAGACCAGTCGCTACCACGAGTACTACGGCATCGACTTCGACGACCTCGACATCTACGACCTCTCTGTCAACACCGCCCGATGGGACGCGGAGGCGGTCCTCGACGTCGCGCTCGTGGCCGTCGAGTCCTACGACCCGAGCGAGGACGAGGGCACCGACCCCATCCAGGGCGTCCGCTACGAGTTCTGATGGCCCTCCGCAGCCCACCCGACGAGCGCGACCCGACCGACCTCCTCGAGTTCGGGGTCCTCAACCTGGACAAGCCGGCCGGGCCCTCGGCCCACCAGGTGTCGGCGTGGGTGCGCGACATCGCGGGCGTCGAGAAGGCCGCCCACGCGGGCACCCTCGACCCGAAGGTCACGGGCTGTCTGCCGATCGCGACCGGGACGGCGACCAGGCTGGCGATGGCGCTCCAGGACTGCCCCAAGGAGTACGTCGCCGTCCTCGAACTCCACGGCGACCCCCCCTCGGACTTCGACGCAATCCTCGCCGAGTTCGAGGACCCTATCTACCAGAAGCCGCCCCGCAAGAGCGCCGTCGCCCGGAAGCTTCGCGTCCGGGAGATCTACTCCCTCGAGGAGCTCGACCGCCGCGGCCGCCAGGTGCTCCTGGGCATCCGCTGTGAGAGCGGCACCTACGTCCGCAAGCTCTGTCACGACCTCGGTCTGGCGCTCGGCACCGGCGCGCACATGGGCGACCTCCGCCGGACCGCGACCGGCCCGTTCGACGACACGACGCTGGTCACCCTCCAGGCGTTCGCCGACGGCCTGGCCCGGTGGCGCGAGGACGGCGAGGACGACTGGCTCCGCGAGACCGTCCTGCCGGCCGAGCGCGCGCTCGTCCACCTCCCGGCGGTGACAATCGCCCCGAGCGCCGCCCGCGAGGTCGCGGAGGGCGCACCGGTCTACGCGCCGGGCGTGCTGGAACTCGACGACCAGGCCCGTCGCCTGGCCGAATCGACCGACGAGGAGCCCAGCGAACTCCTCGCGTGCTACACGCCGGACGGCGCGGCCGTCTGCCTGGGGCGGCTGGTCGGGGACCCGAACGCCGAGCGCGGCGAGGTCGTTCGCCTCGAACGCGTTCTCGTGTGACTTTTGTCGGTGGCCGAGGTGGCGAGCGTATGGACGTAGGCACTGCGAGCGCCGATCCCGGCGAGATCTCCCGTGGCTGGCTCGACGCGACGACGCTGCCGACCGGCGGCCGCGAGCGCCTGCCGGTCGTCGTCGCGGCCGGCGAGACCGAGGGACCGATGCTGTGGCTCACCGCGAGCATCCACGGCGACGAGGTGACGGCGATGGCGACCGCCCAGGACGTCGTCGACGAGCGGCTCCCGGGGCTGCTCCGGGGGACGGTCGTCTGCCTGCCGAACCTGAACCCGGCCGGGCTCCGGCGGACCAGCCGGACCTCCTACTACCACGACGACGACCCCAACCGCTACTTCCCGGCGGCGGGCGTCGAGCACTACCGCCCGCCCCGGGTCCAGGAGCTGATAGACGGGCGCGTCTTCGACGCCGTCGCCGACAGCGCCGACGCGCTGGTCGACCTCCACACCGCCCAGGTCGACTCGCTCCCGTTCGTCATCCGCGACCGCGTCCTCTACGGCGAGCACCGCCACCGCGAGGCGGCCGAGTCGCTCGCCGCCGAACTCGACCGGCTGGTCGGCGCGTTCGGCCTGCCCGTGCTCACCGAGTACACCGCCGACGAGTACACCGGCGAGAACCTCCACCGCTCGACGGCGGGCGCGGCGCTCAACGAGGCCGGAATCCCGGCGTTCACGGCGGAGCTCGGCACCCACAGCGTCGTGGACGAGGCCAACCGGGCTCGCGGGGTCGTCGGCTGCTACCGCGTCATGGTCGAACTCGGGATGCTCGACGCGGTGCCGGCGTTCGTCCCTGACCCTGGCCCCGTCTCCTCGCCCGTGGACTTCCCCGTGAAACGCGCCGTCGGGCCGCACACCGAGACGGCCGGCATCGTCCGCCACCGGGTCGAACCGGGCGACGTCCTCGCGGCCGGCGACACCGTCGCGGACGTGGTGTCGCCCCACGGCGAGCATTGGGCGACCGTCTGCACCGACCAGGATGGCTTCGTCGTGGCCCGCTCGGAGGGGCTCGCGGTCTACGAGAACGACCCGCTGGTCAGCCTGGGGGTGCGCGACGACGGCGACCTGGTCGTCGAGCGCGAGCGTCCTGCCGGCGAGTAACCCACGCTCGACCGCCGGGTAGGAGTAACTCCCGGCTGAACGCCGGGTACGATCGGCTTACCCGGGCCGACCACTGGCCGGCTATAAGTGTTGGCTCGTGGAATTGTGTTACAACCACTCATGCTCCCCGGAGACCCGACGGTCTCGCGGCCGGTCCCGCTCCAGGCCGTCCCGACCTCCGCGGACGAGCTGGTCGCCCAGTACGGCGGGCTCGTCGGCCAGGTCGTCGCGTTCGTCGTCACGTTCGTCGTGGTGTGGCTGCTCGGCCGGTTCCTGGTCGTGCCGGTCGTCGGCCGGCTGCTCGCCAGCCGTGGGTTCGACGAGACCGTCTGGGGCCTCGTCGAGGACGTCGCGCGCGTGGTGGTGGTCGCACTCGCGGTGGCGACGGCGTTCACCGTCGCCGGCTTCGGGGCCTTCCTCGTTGCGTTCGCCACCCTCGGTGGCGCGCTCGCGCTGGCGCTCGGCTTCGCCGCCCAGGACCTCGTCGCCAACTTCGTCGCCGGCGTGTTCATCCTGAAGGACAGGCCGTTCCGCGCGGGCGACTGGATCGAGTGGGGCGAGTACGCCGGCACGGTCGAGGAGATCGCCCTGCGGGTCACCACCGTCCGCACGTTCGACAACGAGAAGGTGACCGTCCCGAACGCCGAACTCGCGAACAACGCGGTGACCAACCCGGTCGCCTACGACCGGCTGCGCCAGGAGTTCGTCTTCGGCGTGGGCTACGACGTCGACCTCGCCGCCGCGATAGAAGTTATCCACGTCGTGCTCGCCTCCCACGACGCGGTGCTCGCCGAGCCCGCGCCCGACGTCGCGGTGACCGAACTCGGGGAGTCGGCGGTCGGGCTGACCGCCCGGTACTGGCTGGCGGGCCCTGGCAGCGCCGACCTCGTCGGCGTCCGCTCCGAGCTCGTCCAGGCGGTCAAGCGGCGCTTCGACGAGGCCGGCATCGACATCCCGTACCCCTACCGGCAGCTCACGGGCAGCATCGAGGTGCGGGACGTCGAGGCGCTGAGCCCCGAGTCGGCGGCGACGGACGACTGACCAGCCCGCGGCGGCCGTGACAGCTCCCGTACCCGACCAGGACGCGGCTGATAACCCCGACGGTTCGCGGCGGTTCGCCGCACCGTGGAAACGAAGCCCTTAACTCCGGGTCTTGCGTTTTCACGCCTGTCGGCGGGACCGTGGGGTAGTTTGGTATCCTCGGCGCATGGGGTGCGTCGGACCTGAGTTCGAATCTCAGCGGTCCCATGGGGTCTTTCCTCGGCTCGGTTTCTCCCGGGATAGCCCGGCTCGCGTCCCTCCTCCCGGACGGCGACCAGCCGTAGCTATTTGACAGACACGTCCCAACTTCTATCCATGCGCGCCGACGAACCACACCAGGACGTGCAGGCCCTCCTCGACCAGCTCGCGGCGCTCGACGTCTTCCCGCTCAGCCAGTACCCGGTCGACGTCGCCCGGGAGGTCTCGACGAAGTTCCGCAGCGACTCCGACGGGCCGGCCGTCGGGGACGTGACAGACCGCTCCATCCCCGGGCCAGGCGGCGACATCCCGGTCCGGGTCTACCGGCCCGACGGCGACGGCCCGTTCCCGACCCTGATCTACTTCCACGGCGGCGGCTGGGTCATCGGCGGGCTCGACAGCCACGACGTGCTCTGCCGGCACCTGACGAACGCGGTCGAGGCGGTGGTCGCGTCGGTCGACTACCGGCTCGCACCGGAGCACCCCTTCCCGGCCGCCGTCGAGGACGCCTACGCCGCGACGGAGTGGGCCGCGGCGAATCCGGAGGAATTCGGCAGTGACGGGCGGCTGGCGGTCGCGGGCGACAGCGCGGGCGGGACGCTGTCGGCGGTCGTCTCGCTGCTCGCCCGCGACCGTGACGGCCCGGCCCTCGCCCACCAGGGGCTCATCTACCCGGCGACGAGCGCAGACGACGACTGGCCCTCCCGCGAGGAGAACGCCGAGGGCTACTTCCTCTCGGAGACGGACATGGACTGGTTCGGCGAGCAGTACTTCGAGAGTGACATCGCGGCGGCCAACCCGTACGCGTTCCCCCTGAACGCCTGCGACCTCTCTGGGCTCCCCCCGGCGACCGTCCTCACGGCGGGCTTCGACCCGCTCCGCGACGAGGGCACGGCCTACGCGGAGCGACTCGCCGCCGCCGGCGTGCCGGTCGAGCAGTACAACTACGACGACATGATCCACGGCTTCGTCGGCATGCTCGCACCACCGGCCGACCTCGACAGCGCGCACGAAGCGGTGGCCGACCTCGCCGCCGACCTCCGGTCGTCCTTCGAGGGCTAGGGGCCGTCGAGTCCACCCCTGCCGAGAACCCGGTTCACCTCACCAGTCCGTCCGTCACGCTGGGGGCTGTTCCTCGCGTTCTGGGTCCCGCTCACGAGATTCCGAGCGCGTGGAGCAGGTCGAAGCCGACGCCGGCCCACTCGATCAGCTTGTAGCCGAGGTAGATGCCGACGATCCCCATGAGCCCCGCCAGGTTCGGCGGTGCGGGGATGGGTATCTGGAGGTAGCTGAAGAGGGCACCGGCCAAAAGACCCGTGAGGAGCGCGAGGACGATTAGCGTCGTGTTCATACCGAACCGAACCGTCACGACCAGGCCTAAAAAGCGATTGGGTTCGCGGTCGGGGCCGCGCGGCGAGCGCCGACTGGTCGTGTGCCGTCGGCCGGTCGCGTTCGTCTCGACCCCCCGCGCCGTCAGTCACTCGCCGAACTCCTTGCGGAAGCCCCGGAACTCCGTCCGGTGGGCCTCCTCGTCGGCGAGGATGGTGATCGCGAGGTCCTCGGTCACCGGGTCGTCGTCGTCCCTGGCGGCGTGGATGAGGTCCGTGTAGGTCGCGATGGCGCCCTCCTCCGCCTCGATGACGCCGTCGATGACCGAGAGCACGTCAGTGGAGTCGGCGGGTGGCTGGAGGGACTGCTGGCTCGCCTCGAACTCGGCCGAGGCCGGCGGGCGCGCCTCGAGCTGTTTCAGCCGGTTGCCGAGCATCTCCGCGTGGCCCAGCTCCTCCTGGATGTCCTGGGTGAGACTCTCCTTTACTTCCTCCGCGCGCACCCCGTCGAGGACGATGGAGTTGGTCAGGTAGTTCATCACCGTCTCGATCTCGTCGCCGTACGCCTTCCGGAGCAGGTCGGTCACTTCCTGGGAGACCATTGCACGTGGAACTACGCCCGCAACCCACTTAGTCGTCTGTGTGCCGGCGCGAGCGAGCGTCCGGGCCCGTTCAGACGCCGGGCGGGCGAGCAACGCTACGTGTGTAGCGACATGCTTTATTCGAAGACAATCGCTTCAGACCACGAGGAACACACAGAATGTTTACCATGTACCGGCGTGGGCGGGACGAATCCCTCACCCGTCGGCAGCCGACCGCCGTCAGTCGCGGGTCGATCCCGACGGGCCGGCGTCTCGTTCAGGGCACGCCGGTGACAGGGGCGTGGAGGCACGTTGGATGACCGAGTCATCGACCTCGGAGGAGGCGTCGGGAGAGGGACAGGACGGAACGTCCAGCGGGCGTCCTGCGATGTCCGTGACCCGGCGCGAGTTGCTCGCCGCGAGTGGGGTCGCCGGCGTCGGAGCCCTCGCGGGGTGTTCGGGAGTCACCTCCCAGACGTTCGAGGCGACACCCGTCGTTCTCGCGTCCCCCGGCCAGGAGCTCCTCGGACTCACGGAGTTCGACCTGGTGGAGCTGACGAAGACGAACTCCGTCGCGGACGTCGGCGAACTGACGCTCACCAGCTACCTGTCGGTACACAGCAGTCCGAGCGAGGGCGACCCGCCGTATCGGTTCGGCAGGTCGGCGCCCGGGTTCCACTACGTCGGGGCGCTCGCGACCCCGGCCCCGGACGTCGTCGGCGAGTGGGTCAACCCCGTGGCGTCGAAACCGCTCGTGGACCTGCTGACCGGGACGCTGGGGCGCCAGCTCCTCCAGCAGACCGGCGTCGTCGACGCGTCGACGGTCGAGTGGGTCCGACCGCCCACGGAGGTCGGGACGACCGACGGGCGCCTGCTCGACGAGCCGATGGAGGCCAAGAGCTTCATGGGGGTCGTGGACGGGGGCGACGCCGGGCCGTCGACTCTCTTGATGAACCTGACCCGGGTCGTCACCGGCGGGGACGCCGTCGTCGTCGGGGAGTTCATGCGACGACTGACGCCGCCGGAACCGCTCGACGTGGATGGTTCGACCCTCGACGACCTCCATCAGTTCCTGCGGCCGCGGCAGGTCGACATGTGGCGGCGGTACAGGCGCGGTCTCAAGCAGATCATCCAGTGTCGGGAACTCGCCACACCGGGCGGCAGTATCGAGGTCTGTGAGAACGGCGGCGACACCGGCCCGCCGCTGGTGATACCGTCGGTGAGTATCGAGAACGCCAGGCTCGTCCAGCACGTCGAGAACACCGTCGTCAAGACCAAACTCGACAGGAAGCCGACGTACTCGGAACCCGACCCGCATCTGGTGAAGGGGGAGAACACGGCGGCCGTCTTCGAGTTCGACACCCTGGAGCACCTCGACGCACTGACGGGGCCACTCGAGATACAGGTCAGCCACGGCAAACAGGGTGCCCCGCCGAGCGCGGTGCTGTCCTTCGAGATCCCCAAGCGGGACCTGAAACGCATCAAAGGCGGTGAAGATACGATATCGGCCCTCCACCGGCTGGCGAACGACGGCTCCACCGACAACGACAACCCGGTCTTCGAGCTGACCGACGACGCCGAGGTCGAACTGACCACGAAGAACTTCTCCGGGGTCGGCTTCGACGAGCGCATCACCCCGTCGAAGAAGGTCGTGGACGTCGACCCGCTTCACGTCGGGTTCGTCCCGCTCCAGGACAAAAAACGAGGCGCGCGGTACGGGGACGGCCGGGGACTCCCGAAGAGCATCCGCCGGTCGTTCGAGAGCGCGACCGAGTATCTCCAGCGCGCCTACCCGGGCAACGTCGTCTCTGCCGGCTATCTGTCCCACGCCGTTGTGGGTGGCACGACGCTGTTCCAGCCGAAGGGCGACCACGCGGTCGTCAAGGACATGAAACGGGCGAGGAGACTGCTCAACCGCTCGGCGACGGACCCCTCGTACCCGTCGGGTTCGTCGCCGTTCCCGAACGACTGGGTGCTCCGGACGGACGGGATGAGCCGGTCGACGGTGGTCGACGAGATCAAACGGCACGGGTTCGACGTGGTCGTGGTTATCGTCCCGGAGGACGTCAAGAGCAACCCGGGCGCGACGGACTACTACTCGTACCACGACATGGACTGTTCTGGTGTCACCTGGGGGAATCCGTCGGCGGCGGTCTCCATCCGCGGCGCGACGGCGGCGGGCAGCGACCGGCTCATCAGCCAGACCGTCGCCCAGGAGGTCGGCCACAAGTTCCAGTCGGGCTACCGGGGGCCGACGGGCGACCCGATGGCCCAGCGCCGCAACGACAAGGAGGACCACCACCAGCTGAAGGTGAACGGTGTCCCCATCGACCCGGCGCACGCTCGCCACCAGACCTCCACCATGTGGAACGGCGTCGACTTCCCGGGGGTTATCTCTACGGCGTACGACCTGAAAGACTCCTTCGCCAACGTCCAGTCGTTCCGGAACCCGGCGGGCTCGTTCACCGTCACGGGGCCCAACAGGGGCGCAACGTCGGTCGGGAAGGTCCCGAGCTACATGAGCTACTCGCCGCACACAGGGAAGACGTGGGCGGACGCCCGCATCCACCAGCAGCTGATCGACTGCGGGTGGGTCCCGCCCGGTACGTCCGGCGGCGGAAACTCGGCCTACATGCTGTCGGCGTCCGGTGCCGTCACCGAGGACGGCACCGTCCGATACGACGACGTGTCGGCGGCCCCCGGCGTCGAGCGGTACACCGACGTCGACGGCGCGCCGGTCGTCGTGGAACTCCTCGACCCCGCCGAGGAGGTGCTCGCCCGGAGCCGCGTGCCGGTCGAGTTCCGGGGCTCGCACCCACTCGGCGTGAACGTGGGCCCCCGCGTCGCGATGCCCTCGTTCGACCTCCCCTTCGCGGACGCGGGCGTCCGCGTCAGGACGACCCACGACGGGGCGACCTCGCACATGAACCCGATAGCGCGGAGCGTCCGCGACGCGGTCCGGCGGGTGCCCGAGGCGGGCTTCGAGGGTGAGCCCGCCGCGGACCGGGACTCCATCTTCGAGGCACTCGACCGGATGGCCACCGCGATGGACCACGCGCAGTACGGGGAAGCGGCGGCCGTGATGGCCGGCCCGGTCCGCGAGCGCATCCAGGGCCGCGTCGTCGAGTACGAGTTCCTGCTCGGCCAGCCGACGGTCGAGACGCTCACCGCGCTCGCAGACGAGATGACGCGGCGACTCCGGGCGCTGGCGTAGTCCACTGGTCGAGGAGACCGGTGGGATGTGCGACCGGTCGCTCGCCGTGCAGGTCGCTCGCCGTGCAGGTCACTCGCCGCGCAGCTCGCGGACGTGGTCGATGCGGCGCTGGACGAGCGCGTCGGTGCCGATGTCGTGACGGACGTGCAGCCCCTCCTCGCCCGCCACCGCGAGGGCGTCCTCGGCGATGGACTCGGCCTCGGCGATGGTGTCGGCGACGCCGACGACCGCGAACGAGCGCGAGGTGGTCGTGTAGAGGCCGTCCTCGCGCTCGTCGACGCTGGCGTAGAAGAGCAGGGCGTCGCCCGCGCTCGTCGGGTCGACGGCGATGGTCGCGCCGGCCTTCGGGTCCGTCGGGTAGCCCTCGGGGACGGCGTACTTGCAGACGGTCGCCTTCGGGGCGAAGGTGAGTTCGGGGAGCGGGTCGCCGTCGCGGGCGGCGGCGACGACCGAGACGAAGTCGGTCTCGAGGACCGGCAGCGTGTTCATCGCCTCGGGGTCGCCGAAGCGCGCGTTGAACTCCACGACCGAGACGCCGTCGGCCGTGAGCATGAACTGGCCGTAGAGCACGCCCTTGTAGCCCTCCAGGGCGTCGACGGTCGCCGCGAGCACCTCGACGGCCGCCTCGTAGTCCGCCTCGGTCATGAACGGGAGCGCGGGGCCGGCGTCTGAGTAGCTGCCCATCCCGCCGGTGTTCGGTCCCTCGTCGCCCTCGTAGGCGCGCTTGTGGTCCTGGATCGCCGGGGAGGTGCGGAACTCCCCGTTCGCGACGAACGCCTGGACCGTGAACTCCTCGCCGACGAGGCGCTCCTCCAGGACCACGCGGTCGTAGTCGCTCGCACGGAGGTAGGTCTTGGCCTCCTCGGCGGTCACCTGGTCGCCGATGACTTTGACGCCCTTCCCCCCGGTCAGGCCCGCCGGCTTGACCGCGAGGTCGCCGTCGTACTGGTCGATGTACTCGCAGGCGGCCGCCACGTCGTCGAACGTGGCGAAGTCGGGACAGCCCGGGATGTCGTGCTCGCGCATGAACCGCCGCTGGAACGCCTTGTCCGTCTCGATGCGCGCCTGGGCCTGCTGCGGGCCGAACGCGTAGACGCCGGCGTCGTCGAGCGCGTCTACGACGCCGGCCGCGAGCGCCGACTCCGGGCCGACGACCGCGAGCGTCGCACCCACGTCCGTCGCGTATTCCACGATGCCATCGACGTCGGTCTCGTCGATGGTCTCGAGGCCCGCGGCGAGGCCGGCGATGCCGGGGTTGCGGTTGCTCGCGCAGGCGTAGAGGGTGGCGTCTGCCGACTGGGCCACGGCGCGGGCGATGGCGTGCTCGCGGCCGCCGCCGCCGACCAGCAGGACTGTCTCGCTCATACCCGGAGGTGGGTACGCATAGGAGTGTAAACCTTCCCCTTCAAACCGGCGCAGATGTTCACGGACGTGGGTTGACACGCGGACTGGTTGACCGTGGCTCCGATACGGACAGTCGCCGGTCTCGTCACCGGTCGGCGGGTCGGTCCAGCCGGCGAGTCCGGGATTGGCGAGCGCGAACGGGACGGCGCTGAGCGCGACGAAATCGACGGAATCCGGAGACTTACAAAGATTCACGTCTGTCACATTCTATTACAACCGAGGTCCCGGCCGTCTCGCGCCGTCGACCCGAGCCACTCCCGACGCCGGTCCGTCCTTCTCGCGTCACCGGTCCGTTGTCCCCGTCAGGACCGTCCATTTACGTGTCGACGGACCCAACCCCCGCCCATGAGCGACCCGACGCGGCGCAATCGCCTCGACGAGGAGGCGAGCCCGTACCTCCGCCAGCACGCCGACAACCCCGTCCACTGGCAGCCCTGGGACCAGACGGCGCTCGCGGCGGCCCGGGAGCGGGACGTGCCCATCTTCCTCTCCGTGGGCTACTCGGCGTGTCACTGGTGTCACGTCATGGCCGAGGAGAGCTTCGAGGACGAGGCGACCGCCGCCGTCCTCAACGAGCGCTTCGTCCCCGTCAAGGTCGACCGCGAGGAGCGCCCCGACCTCGACGCCGTCTACCAGACCGTCTGCCAGCTGGTCTCCGGGCGCGGCGGCTGGCCGCTCTCGGTCTGGCTGACGCCGGACGGTCGGCCGTTTTTCGTCGGCACCTACTTCCCGCGTGACCCGCGCGGCGGCCAGCCCGGCTTCCGCGACCTCCTGGAACGGCTCGCCGACGCCTGGGACGGGGACCGGGAGTCCATCGAATCCCGGGCCGACGAGTGGACCCGCGCCGTCGCCGAGGAACTGGAGTCGGTGCCGGAGCCGGGGGAGCCGCCCGGACCGGACGTCCTGGAGACGGCCGGCGAGGCCTCCCTGCGGAGCGCCGACCGCGAGCACGGCGGCTTCGGCACCAGCCCGAAGTTCCCGCAGCCACCGCGACTCGAACTCCTGTTCCGCGCCTACGAGCGAACCGGCCGGGAGGAGTTCCGCGAGGTGGCCGTCGAGGCGCTCGACGCGATGGCCGACGGTGGCATACACGACCACCTCGGCGGCGGCTTCCACCGCTACGCGACCGACCGGGCGTGGACCGTCCCGCACTTCGAGAAGATGCTCTACGACCAGGCGGAGCTCGCGCGGGCCTACCTCGCGGGCTACCAGGTCACCGGCGACGACCGCTACGCCGCCGTCGCCGGGTCCACCTTCGAGTTCCTCGCACGCGAGCTCGCCCACCCCGACGGCGGCTTCTTCAGCACGCTCGACGCCCGGAGCGTCCCCGCCGACGCGACAGACGGGCGGGCCGAGGAGGGCTCGTTCTACGTCTGGACCCCCGAGGAGGTCCACGAGGCCGTGGGAGACGAGACGAACGCGGTCCTGTTCTGCGAGCGCTTCGGGGTGACGGTCGACGGGAACTTCGAGGGCGCGACCGTCCTCACCGTCGGCGCGAGCGTCGAGGCGCTGGCGACCGAGCACGGGCTGGCAGCCGACGAGGTCCGCGACCGGCTGGCCGTCGCCCACGAGCAGGCGTTCGCGGCGCGGGCGGACCGGCCCCGCCCGGCCCGGGACGAGAAGGTGCTCGCCGGCTGGAACGGCCTCGCCATCTCCGCGCTCGCGGAGGGCGGGCTAGCGCTCGCCGACGAGTACACGGAGCGGGCGGTCGCCGCGCTCGAGTTCGTCCGCGAGCAGCTCTGGGACGCCGACGAGCGACGGCTCAAGCGGCGGTTCAAGGACGGCGACGTCGCCGTGTCCGGCTACCTCGAGGACTACGCCTTCCTCGCGCGGGGGGCGCTCGACTGCTACCAGGCGACCGGCGACGTCGAGCACCTGAGGTTCGCGGCCGACCTCGGGCGCGTTCTGGTCGCCGAGTTCTGGGACGCAGCGGCGGGGACGCTCTACGTCACCCCGGCGGAGGGGGAGACGCTGGTCGCCCGCCCCCAGGAGCTCCGCGACCAGTCCACGCCGTCGAGCGTCGGCGTGGCCGTCCAGGTGCTGCTCGCCCTCGCCCACTTCGTCCCCGACGAGCGTTTCGGCGAGGTGGCGGCGACGGTCGTCGAGAGCCACGCCAGCACCGTCGAGCGCGGTCCGCTCCAGTACGCGACGATGGCGATGGCCGCCGACGCGCTCGCGGTCGGTCCCCTCGAACTCACCGTCGTCGCCACGGCCCTCCCGGCGGCCTGGCGGCGACGTATCGGTCGGACCTACCTGCCCGGCCGGCTCCTGGCCCGTCGCCCGCCCACCGACCGGGCGCTCCAGCGCTGGCTCGACGCGCTCGACGTCGCGGACGCCCCGCCGATCTGGGCCGGCCGCACCCAGCGCGACGGCACCCCGACGCTCTACGTCTGCCGGTCGCGCACCTGCTCGCCGCCGGTCACCGACGTAGAGGAGGCGCTGGACTGGGCGGCCGACCTCGCGCCGAAGACGTAGCTGTCCCGGGAGACCACCGGTCGTCGGGGCGGATGGGCCGCCCGACCGCCTCACGCCGTCGCTTCCAGGTCCTCGAGCTGGTCGGCCAGGTAGACGGCCGCGCCGACGGGCTCCGCCTCGACGAACCGCGCGACCTCCTCGCCCGCTATCTCCAGGACGATGGTCGGGATGTACTCCACGCCGTACTCGTCGGTCAGCTCCCCCTGCTTCTCGCGGTCGACCGGGTAGACGAGGACCTGCTCGTCGGGCACGCCGGCGGCGGCGAGGGCGGCACCGAAGTCGGGCAGGACGGCCCGGCAGTCGCCACACCAGTCCGCCCCCCACACGCGGACGGTGAGGTCGTCGGCGACGCTCGAAAGCGTCTCCACGGTCGACTCGTTCGCCGCCTCGTCCCACACCGGGTTCGGTTCCATCGTCGAGAGGCTCATGCCCGGCGCTTCGGGGTCGAGCGGCTTAATCCCCGCGCCAGACGGGGAGAATTGCCCCTATCCGCGACGGGGGCGACGGCTCCGGTGTGTCCCAGACGAGAATCGCCCGCTCGGCCGCGGCCGCCGACCGGTCGCTCAGCCGCAGCTTCCGGCGTGGATGGTGACCGGCTCGTCCATCTGCAGCTCCGTCCGGTCGGGGTCTGAGACGTCGCCGGAGAGCGCCTGCCAGTGTTTCACGTCGCCCGGGTAGAACTTCCCGTAGAGGGCGGCCTGCTCGTTGAACGCCGGTCTGATGACGATGTCCGCGTCGCTGCCGAGCCCCCGGTACGCCCCGCCGTCGGTCCGCCCGCCGACCCACGTCCAGTCGATCTTGGCCTCCGAGCCGTCGAGGTTCCACCGGTCGACGTTCCGGGGGCCGTCGTACATATCGTCGGTGACGACCCAGCTCCCGTCGGTCGGCAGGCCGGTGATGTCGAAGCTGACCGACCCACCGCCGCCATCGGGGGTGTCCTCCTTCTGGCGTTTGTCGTGTTCCATCACCAGGCTTAGCCCCTTCGGCCCGCGGTAGAGGAAGAGCAGGCTCGTCGACTCGCGCTGCAAGCGCTCCATCCCCACTGCACTGTAGCGGGTGTCGTGTTCCTTGTAGTCGTAGAACGTCTCGACGGGCTGGTCGCCCGAGAGCGGCTGCAGCGGCACGCAGTCGCCGGCCTGCTCCAGCACGTAGCTCGCGTCCTGTGCGCCCGCGCTGGCGCTCGCGAGCACGCCGCCTGCGGCGAGTGCGCCGGCCACGCCGGCCGCCTTCAGCAGTCCGCGTCGGTCCATCTCCAACAGGGACTGGTCGTCGATGCGCTTGTCCATTGTAGGCGTCTACGCCGGCTAACGACCAGTCGGCTCTTTGTTATACAGCAGGTAGGTGGGGTCGGGCCAGCTCTGATTCGCGGTAGTCCCAGTCGGCGGACATCTCGCTCGCGCGCACCTGTCGGGGTCGGGGGGCCGGCGGGCACGGACGAATCGAACCGTCCGCCGGGCGGTAACGCCGCGTTACCGCGACGGGCTCGAACTTCTCCCCGACCGGCGGGCGCCGACCCCGTTCGGGGGGGCGCTCCGGCCACCAGAACGGCACCCGACGCGGGCTTTCGGCAGGGGCTGCCGGTGCCCAGTACCGGTTTACGTGACGGGCCCCTACACCGACCGATGAACGAGAGCATCCTGGACGCCATCGGCTCGCCGCTCGTGCGGCTCCCCTCCCCCGAGGGGGCCACCGTCGCGGCGAAGGTCGAGTCGTTCAACCCGGGCGGCTCCGCGAAGGACCGGCCCGCCCTGTCGATGGTCCAGGACGCCGAGCGCGACGGCGCACTCTCGCCCGGCGACCACATCGTCGAGCCGACGAGCGGCAACACCGGCATCGGGCTGGCCCTCGTCGCGGCGGTCCGCGGCTACGAGCTGACCATCGTCATGCCCGCCTCGAAGTCCGCAGAGCGCCAGCGGCTCCTCCGGGCCTACGGCGCGGAGCTGGAGCTGGTCGACGGCGACATGCAGGCCGCCCGCGACCGTGCCGCCGAACTCGTCGCGGAGACCGACGCGGTGCAGCTCGACCAGTTCCGCAATCCGGCGAACGCCGCCGCCCACTACCGGACGACGGCCGAGGAGATACTCGACCAGGTCGAGGGCCGCGAGGTCGACGCCTTCGTGTCGACGGTCGGCACCGGGGGCACGCTCACGGGCACGGCCACGCGCCTGCGCGAGGCGTTCCCCGAGATGGCCGTCGTGGCCGTCGAACCCGAGGCGAACGCGGTGCTCTCGGGCGAGGAGCCCGGCGAGGACGAGTTCCAGGGGATGGGTCCGGGGTTCGTGAGCGACCTGCTCGACACGGCGCTCATCACGGAAGTCGAGACGGTCCGCCTGGCCGACGCCGAGGCCGAGTGTCGCCGACTCGCCCGCGAGGAGGGCATCCTCGTCGGGCAGTCGAGCGGCGCGGCCAGCATCGCCGCCACCCGCGTCGCCGAGCGCATCGCCCGCCCGGAGCTGAACTGCCCGGAGCTCGCCGGCGCGTTCGCCGACGGCGGGGACGCCGGAGACGGCTACGACGACTGCCCGCTCGTCGTCACGATCTTCCCGGACAGCGGCGAGCGCTACCTCTCGACCGGCACCTTCGACTGACCGTCGGCCTTCGACTGGACGGCGGCCAGTCGGCCGCGAACGAGCCGGCGGGTCCGCTTGTTTTACCCGAACTCGGCTTCCGTGACGCGCACGACGACGGTCCGGTCGACGTCGCGGAGGTCGTAGTCCGGGATCTCGCCGTCGCGGCGCTGGACGTACATCGGCTCGACCAGCCGACCGTCCTCGACGCCGTAGACCATGAGGAGCGCGTCGGTCTCGGCGGCCCGCACCTCGCCGTTGCGGATGGCTCGCGCCAGGTCCCGGGAGAGCCACTCCGTCTCGCTGACGCTCGGCTCCCGGACGAGCGCGGTGTCGACCAGGCGGACCAGGTACCAGTCGAGGTCGCCGAGCAGGGAGACGGCCTGGCCCAGGCTGATGGTCTCGACGGAGAGCGAGTTATCGAAGGGCTGGTGTATCTCGTAGGTCGAGAGCGCGGCCCAGGCCGTCTCGTAGGACAGCAGGTCGCCGCGAAGCGCCACGTCGTCCTTGCCGACCAGGCAGACCTCGGTCACGGCGTCGCCTCCTCGGCCCGCTCGCGGACCGGGACCAGCTCGCAGTTCTCGGCGGCCTCGCGGGCCCACTCGAACAGCGCGTCCGGTTCGGCGTCCCGGACCTGCTCCAGGGTGGCGTTCGTCTCCGGGTAGGTCGGCGCGATGCGGTTGCAGCCCGCCGGGATGGTCGAGTCGCGGTAGGTGCCGACCTCGCGCGCCCGGGCCGTGATGTCGCTCTTGTCGGCCGTCACCAGCGGGCGGTGGATGGGCAGGCGGGTCGCCCGGCTGGCGACGGCGAGGTTCGCCGTCGTCTGGCTCGACTTCTGCCCGATGGCCTCGCCGGTGACGATGCCGTGGGCGCCCGTCTCCGCCGCGACGTGCTCGGCGACGCGGTACATGAACCGGCGGTAGGTGAGCATGCGGGTGTCCTCGACCGCGTCGACGATGCGCGCGACCGCCTCGCCGGCCGGCACCTTCCGGACCGTCATGTCCGCCGTCGGCGCGTAGCGGGCGAGCGTCCGGACGGTCTCGACCGCCCGCGCCTCGTGGTCCGGCCCGCCGTACTCGCCGAGGTCGAGGTAGACCGGGACGAGTTCGGCCCCGCGCTTCATCGCCTCCCAGGCGGCGACCGGCGAGTCGATGCCGCCGCTGACGAGCGCGACGAGTCGACCCTGCGTCCCGAGCGGCAGCCCGCCGGGGCCGGGCCGATGCTCCATGAAGACGTAGGCCGTCTCGGGTCGGCACTCGACGAAGAAGGTGACGTCGGGGTCGTCGAGGTCGACGGCCGGCTCGAACCGGTCGGCGACCGCGTCCCAGACGGCCTGCCCGCCGTCGCGCTGGAGGTCGTGGCTGGAGAACGGGTGGGCCTCGGCCGGCCCCGCGCGGCGCGCGTCCACGGCGAAGGTCCCATCGTCGTAGTGTGCCTCCGAAGCCACCACCAGCGCCGCCTCGATGGCGTCCTGGGTCGGCTCGACGGCGACGGCGGGGCTGGCCGAGACGACGCCGAACGCGTCGGCGGCCGCGTCGGTGGCCGCCTCGACCGCGTCCTCGGTCGTGTGGACGAGCAGGCGCGACCACTGGCGCTCGACGGAGCCGTAGGCGACTCCCCGGTCGTCCAGCATCGCCGCCAGGTTCTTCCGGAGCTTGCGCTCCATGGCCCGCTGGACCTTGCCGCTCTTGACGCCGACCTCCCCGTGGCGGACGAGGACCGTGTCGGCTCCCGGCGGATGCATGCACGGGCGTAGAGAGGCCGAGAATAAACCGGCTTCGCTCGCCGGATGGGTCTGCGGTGGGGCTCCGGTGGTCGGAACCGTACCGTTTCGGGTGGTTCGGACCGCCCGGGAGCCGCGGCCCGTCGGAAGCCCGCGTGCGCCGGCCGTCGACGCCGCGTCCGGCGACTTACGTGGACTTACAAAGACTTACACGGAATTACAACGCCCTGCGAGCGGCCCGCGCGGTCGAACACCGCCGGCTCGGCCCGGTTCCCGTCGTCGGACCCACCGACAGCTTTCCCGAACCGAACGGTTTTCGGGAACGAGGGGGAACTGCGCCCATGGACGAACAGCAGCGGGTGGCCGCGTTCGTGCGGGAGAACGACCTGGAGACGGACCCGGCCTACCGGCTCCTCGACCTCGTCTCGGAGCTCGGGGAGGTCGCCAAGGACGTCGCGGAGTCGACCGACTACGGAGATTCGCCGGGGGACATCGCGGTGCACCCGGACGAGATCGGCGACACCCTGTTCTCGCTGCTCGCGCTCGCGGAGGGGCTGGACGTCGACGCCTCGGCGGCGCTCGACGAGGCGCTGGCGAAGTACGAGGGCCGCATCGACGAGACGCGGACGCCTTCGTCCGGACGGTAGACGTTCCCCTCGTCCGAACGCTGACCCCGACGGGACCCCGTCCCACCGCTCAGAACGTCGAGAGCTCGCCCCGGATGACCCGCTCGGTGATGTCCGTGACGTTCGCCAGCTCGCGGTCGATGATCGCCACCACGTCGTCCTCGATGTCGGCGAGTTCGACGCCCTCCTCGGTGACGAGGTGGGCGTCGGCGACGTGCGGCTCGTCGATGGGCTTGCCGATCTGGCTCAAAAGGCGGATGCGCAGGTCGCGGATGCCGGGCACCTCCGCGACGACCGCGTTCGCGATCTCCGTCGAGAGCAGGTTGTAGATCTTCCCGATGTGGTTGACCGGGTTCTTCCCGGAGGTCGCCTCCATCGACATCGAGCGGTTCGGCGTGATGAGGCCGTTGGCGCGGTTGCCCCGCCCCACGGAGCCGTCGTCGCCCTGCTCGGCGCTCGTGCCGGTCGTCGTCAGGTAGATGGCACCGCGCTCGACGTCGTCTGCGGTGTTGACGTAGACCGACACCTCGCGGTCCGTGTACTCTGGTGCGATGTCGGCGACGAACTCGCGGATGGCCTCGACCTCGGCGACGTAGCCCTCCATGTTCGGGACGTACTCGTCGACGAGCGCGGCGGCCACCGTCAGGTCGATGCGGTCGCCCTCGCGCTTGCCCATCACCTTGACGTCGGGCCCGAGCGCCGGGTGGTGGTCGTGGAACTCGGTGTTGAGACGGCGCTCCGTGTCCAGCACCAGGTGCTCGGTCTCGGAGAGGGGGGCGTGACCGACGCCGAAGCTCGTGTCGTTGGCCATCGGGACCACCCGCCCGTCGGTGCCGAACACCTCCTGGAGGTCGCCGCTGCCCTCGCCAAGCTTGACGTCGATGATGACGTTCGTGTCCAGGTCGAGTTCGGGGACGTGCTCGCGGAGGTAGTCCCGGGCCGCCCGGAGCGCGATGGCGTCGACCGGGATGCGGGTTCCCTCGTACTCCTTCGTCGCGCGCCCGACGATGAGGATGTAGATGGGCTCGATGACCTCGCCGCCGCCGAACGCCGGGGCCGCGTTCCCGGCGACGAGCTGCGTCTCGTCCGTGTTGTAGTGGAGGACCTTCCCGACGCGGTCGAGGTACGCCCGCCCGAGCGCGCTGGAGACCGACTCGGCGATGCCGTCGCAGATGGAGTCGGGGTGGCCGATGCCCTTCCGCTCGACGATCTCGACTGCCTGGTCGTCGACGGCCTGTCGGTCGATCGGCTGGACCCGAATGTTCCGATTCGTCATTGTTCGAAGATATCTCTCTCGGTCGTTCTATAACTTGCGAAAACTCGCACCGGCCTGGAAATGCCTGGGGGTAATATTTCCACGGTCTGTCGCGTGCGTCGGTTGGCGGAGAACGGGTCGCTACTGTGCGCCGGACTCTCGCTCCAGCAGGAGTCCGAGGTACGACGTGCGGACGTGCTCGTCGGGGTCGAGCCCGAGGCGTTCGAGCACCTCGTAAGCGCCCCGCCGCGCCGGTTCGATCGTCTCGGCCTCGGTCTCCACCTCGACGAACTCGCCCAGACCGGTCACCTCGTCGAGCGTGACCGCGTAGTCGTCGAGCGCGAAGCGATGTCGAACCTTCCGGACGGTCTCGACCGGGACGAACCCGAGCGCGTCGAGGATGGCCGCGATTGCGTCACCGCTCTCGACGCCCGTCTCGACCTCCTCGCGGGTCTTCGAGGCCGCCTCGACCAGCGGTCCCTTGTACGTCAGGCGGGCGACCGACTCGCCGTCGCGGCGCTCGCGGCGGATTCGCAGTGCCTCGTCCGTCTCGGCGAACGAGCGGTGGGGGGCGTCGTAGTAGGTGTCGGCCTGCTCGACCGTGCCGCGGTCGCGCGCGCCCGCCGCCGCCAGCGCGTCCCGGACCGGCCCGTGGGCCGCCCGGACCTTGACCTCGACTTCGTACATGCCCCTCGATGGTCGCCGGGAACGGATAAATCACGGCTTCCGGCTCCCGAACCGACAGGTGGGGCCGGGGGTATAAACGACCTACGCACGTTGGTAGAATCATCTTCCACCTAGTGAACCGAACTCATGACAGAATCTACCGCGGTGGTAGCAACACAGGTACGCTCTACTACAATGACTGCACGAAAACGACAGGGACCGCTCGACGGTCTCCGCGTCATCGACATGTCCGGGATGATAAGCGGCGCGTTCGCCACCACGATGATGGGCGACTTCGGGGCCGACGTCGTCATGATAGAACACCCGAAGGTCGGTGACCCCATCCGGGAGTGGCGCTTTACCGACGAGGACGTCCACTCGCTGGGCTGGAAGTCCATCGGCCGGAACAAGCGGACCGTCACGCTGAACCTGAGCGATGAACGGGGCCAGGCGCTCGCGATGGAGCTCTGCGCGGACGCCGACGTGGTGGTCGAGAACTTCCGGCCGGGGACGATGGAACGCTGGAACATCGGGCCCGAGGACGTCCACGCGGAGAACCCGGCGGCCATCTACGTGCGGCTCTCGGGCTACGGGCAGAACGGCCCGAAGTCCGAGAAGCCTGGCTTCGGGACGGTCGCCGAGGGTCTCACCGGGTGGGCCCACGCCAACGGCTTCCCGGACCGCGAGCCGCTGTTGCCGCCCATCAGCCTCGCCGACCTCTCGGCGGCGAACTTCGCGCTCCACGGCACGCTGATGGCGCTCTACGAGCGCGAGGTGGGCCGCGGCGGGAGCGGCGAGGGCCAGGTCGTCGACGTGGCGCTGATGGAGCCGCTCTGGCGGATGTTCTTCGGCGAGGTCGAGGCCTACGACCGCTACGGGCACATCCACGAGCGGACGGGCAACCGCCATCCCAACACGGCCCCGCGGAACATCTACGAGACCTCGGACGGCTACATGACGCTCTCGGCGTCCAACCAGAAGATCTTCGAGCGGGTCGCCAACGCCATCGACAAGCCCGAGATCATCGACGACCCCCGCTTCGCCGACAACGGCCTGCGCGTGGAGAACGTCGAGGCCCTCGACGCCGAGATCGAGGATTGGACCCGCCGGCACACCACCGAGGAGGCCATCGAGCGCATGGAGGAGTACGACGCCATCGTCGGGCCGGTCTACGACATGGCCGACATCTTCGCGGACGAGCAGTTCGCGGCCCGCGACGACATCATCGAGGTCGACGACCCGGAGGTCGGCGAGATCAAGACGTTCGGCCTGGTTCCCAAGTTCTCGCGGACGCCGGGGGACGTTGAGTTCATGGGCCCCCGACACGGCGAGTACAACGAGGCGGTGTTCAAAGACGAACTCGGCCTGTCCGAGGAGGAGTTCGAGGCGCTCTCGGAGGACGGCGTCATATGAAACTCTCCGACGTCACGCTCCGCGAGGGCGACCAGATGCCCGGCCGGAACTACACGGCCGAACAGAAGATCGAGGCCGGCCTGGCGCTCGACCGGCTCGGGCTGGCGTACATCCAGCCCGGCTTCCCGGTCACGGGCGAGAAGGACCGGGAGGTCGTCTCGGAGCTCTCTGCACGTGCGGACGCGGACGTCGTCGGCATCGCGCGGGCCATCCAGGGCGACCTGGACGCCGCCCTCGACGCGGAGGCGGACGTCGTCGAGGTGTTCGTTCCCGCCTCGGACCTCCACCTGGAGTACACGCTCGGGAAGACCCGCGCGGAGATGCACGAGCTGCTTCGCGACGCGGTAGACTACGTCCACGACCACGGCGGGACCGCCCACGTCACACTCGCCGACGCGTTCCGCACCGAGCCGGCACAGCTGATCGAG
>Ga0209928_1000051_pt1 | contig 23369 bp, 20 predicted proteins | sample SalPonF2_B_D2_MG_FD_185727 | JGI IMG/M metagenome (GOLD analysis project Ga0209928, IMG submission 185727) | Salt pond soil microbial communities from South San Francisco under conditions of wetland restoration - Salt Pond MetaG SF2_B_D2_MG... ...
GACAGTTACCGTCTCGAAACGCGGCCGTCATGATGCCGGCCGATGCCATTGTTTGCGGGCGGCGGCATGCGGTACAATCCCCCTCGCGACGATGTCTCTGAGCCTGGACCAACTCGAGTTTCTCCGCACCCCGCGGGCGAGGGAACTGCTGGCGGAAGACCTGCCCGGCGACCTTCTGCACGCGGCCGACGCGCTCCGCAAGCGCTGCACGCCGGAGCAGACCAACGCCGTGCTCACGCTCCGCACTCTGCGCGAGCGATCCGAAGCCAAGTTCCCGCCGGAAATCGCCGCGGACCTGCTGGCCACGGATACGCTCCTGCAGCAGGCGTCCTCCATGCGGCTGGCGAGCTACAAGGCCCGCGAGCTGCTCCGCCGCAGCGGGGCGTCCCACGTGCACGACCTGTGCTGCGGGCTGGGGGGAGACTCCATCGCCCTGGCCCTGGCCGGGGCGGAGGTCTCCGGCTACGACGTGTCGCTGGGGGCGGTGCTCTGTGCGGCCCACAACGCCGCGGCCGCCGGCGTGGGCGAGCGGTGCACGTTCGAGGCGCGGGACGTGACGGACCTGCACCTGGCCGAGGACGCCGTGGTGCACATCGACCCGGACCGCCGCCCGGGCGGCCGGCGTGTGACGGACATGAACGAGTATGCCCCGGGCGGGTACTTCCTGCCGGAGCTTTCCGGCCGGGCGCGGGCGGGGTGCATGAAGCTCTCGCCGGCGATGGACTTCGAGGCGCTGCTGAGCTGGTCGGCCGTCGAGGCGGAGTGGGTCGCCGCGGGCGGCGTCTGCCGGCAACTGCTGATCTGGTGGCCGAGCGAGCGGCCTTCGCCGCCGGCCGGCCCGGCCCGCAAGGCGACGGTGGTCTGGGGAGAGATGACCGAGCCGCGGTCGGCTTCCATCCCCGGGGGGGCGGCGCCGCGGGCGCCCGTTCGGCCGGAAGGGGAGTACCTCATCGAGCCGGGCCCGTCGGTGATCGCCGCGCGGGCGGTGGACGACTTGGCGGCCGAGTTGGGCCTGTGGCGGCGCGGGCCGAACCTGCACTGGTTGTTCGGGGAGGGGCCGGTCGACAGCCCGCTGTGCCGGTGCTTCCGCGTGCTGGAGACCGTGGCCGGGCGGGAGAAGGACATCAAGCGGGCATTGCGGGCCTTGGGAGGCGGGGCGGTGGACGTCAAGCCGCGCGGCGTGCGGCTGGACACCGACGCCATGCAGAAGAAGCTCCGCGGCAAGGGAAGCCGGCGGCTGGCGGTGCTGTGGACGCAGTTCGACCGGCGGCAGGTGGCGTACATCGCCGAGGCCGTTTGCTGAAGCGGCGACGGCCGGGGCGCCGATAGGGTGGATCCGCCGTGCTTCGCGAATCCGCGGGCATTCACTCAATCCGTGGACGCATTTGGGGTAGAGTATACGCATGCGATGGAAACGCCTGCTTACGTGGCTGCTCGTACTGCTGGTCATCCTGGCCATCGGGGCCGGGTGGCTCTACATGCGCCTCAGCCGTGTGCCGGCCGCGTACGCCCCGGCGCGGCTCACCCAGGCCCAGCGAGACGAAGCCGCCGGGCTGTTCATTAACGACGTCACCTCGTTCGACAACAAGGCCCAGGAGCGGCAGGGCTTCGACTGGATCCTCACGGCCGAGCAGGTCAACGCCTATCTCGCTTCGATGGACGAGATCGCCGCCATCCTGGAAGGCCGGAGGAACGCCTCCGCCAGCCGCGTGCTGGCCGAGGCTCGCCTGGCCGGCCCGGCCGTGGTGTTGGACGATGGGCTGATTACCTTCATGATCCGCCAGACGGAGCATAACAAGGTGCTGGCCGCCGACGTCCGCCCGGAGATGACCGACGCGGGCGAGCTTCGCCTGCGGCTGGTGCGGATGCGCGTGGGCGTGGCGCCGCTGCCGGAGTCGATCGTCGAGGCCCTTCGCGACGAGTTGAAGCTCGGCCTGGCCGCCGCGCTGCACCGCGCCGCCAACGGCGAGGGGCCGGGCGCCGCCATCCGCGGCGTGCGGGCGGAGCACGTGCGAGAACTGCTGGCCGTGCTGGTGGCGGCCATCGACGAAGAGCCGGTCGCCCCGGAGTTCATCTCGCCGATCAGCCGCACGCGCGTGCGCGTGGAGTCGCTGCGGGTGGATGACGGGCAGTTGCGGCTGCGGATCCGTCCTGTCGACGGACGCTGAGGGGGCGGGTATCGCATCTTGCGAGGTCTTGCCGCGCGCCGCGGGCCGCTTACTTCGCGTGCCGCCCGGCACACAGGGCGATCGCCAGGGCGTCGGCCACGTCCGGCGGCTCGGGCGGTTCGGGCAGTCGGAATGTGCTCTGCACGGCGAGCTGCATCTGCCGCTTGCTGGCGTGCCCGTTGCCGGTGAGGGCCTTCTTGACGTTTGTGGCCGGCACGCTCTCCACGCCCATCCCCGCCTGCCGCGCCGCCAGCAGGATCACGCCGCGGGCATGGCCCATCAGGATGCTCGTGCGGGGGTGCTTGTAGTGGGCGTAGAGCTTCTCGACGGCCACGATGTCCGGGCCAAGATCGCGGAGGATCTCCGCCAGATCCGCGTGGATCTGCGCGATGCGCTCCGCCATGTCGGCCTTCGTCGGCGTGCGGATGGCCCCGGCCTCGATGATCTCCGGCCCGTTGCGCGTGAACTCCACGCAGCCGTAGCCGGTGATGTGCAGGCCGGGGTCGATGCCGAGGACGCGCAGGCGTGCATTCTTCTGAGCCATGCACGCATCCTACGTCCGGGGCATCGGAACAGGCAAGAGGCCCGGCGAGGTGAGAAGGCAGAGGTTAGAGGGGAGGCCCGGCGTTATCCGGGTTCCGGAATACCGCAAGCCACGGCGGGCGGCCTATCCCTCTAACCTCTTACCTCTCTCTTCTACCTGCCGTCAAGCCGTCTTCAGCACCGCCGCGGCGTTCGGGTCCAGCACGCGGAACGTGAAGCTCTCGGTCAGGAAGAACTCCACCTCGTCGCGGTTGTGGCTGGCGTAGCCGATGGAGAAGTCCTTGCCGACGGTCAGCTCGAAGTCGCCGCCGCGGGTCGAAACAATCACGCCGCCGTTGAGAACCGGGCTTTTGAGAATCTCTCCGCCGAGGATGTCTTCCAGCGCCCGCCGGGGTGGGTAGCCCTGGCCGGTCTCGTGCATCAGGTCGAAGTACAAGTCCGGGTTCAGGACCATCGCGTACGGGCCGCCCACGCCAGCGGCGGCCATTTTTTTGACCACCTCGGCCGCGGCCTTCGGCAGGGCGTTCGTGTCCTTGGGCAACTTCGGCGCGGAAACTTTCGCCGACTTGGCGATTCCGTCGATCCCGCCGGCGGCGAAGCCGTTGAAGATCGCCTCGTCCTCGAACCTGGCCGCCTTGGCGGCCGCGTCCAGCAGGGCGTCGATATCCGCGTCGGCGGCGCCGCGCGTCACGTCGTCGATCTCCTGCTGCTTGAGCGTGAACGCCAGCCGCGTTTCGATGAGCGGCTGCACCTCGCGCACGCCCCACGGCACGTCCCCGGCCTTCTTGCCGGAGGCGATCTTCAGCCGCCCCAGGTTCACCGCGCCCAGCTCCCAGCCGTGCGGGCCGTTGAAGTCGGCGATCTTCCGCCCGGCGAGGACCTTGCGGATGACGTCCGCCGCCTGGCTGTCCAGCTCTTGCCAAGCCACGGCACTGATCGGTGCGAATTCTCTGCGTAGTATGTCCGGCATGGTCTATCTCGCTTTCTATTCCTTGAGGGATCCGATGCCCAGGCTTCCGTCGCCGCCCGACGCGCCGCCGGAAGACTCGCCTTCCGCGCCGCCTTCGCCGGTCTCCGCCTCCTCGATCTCCGTGATCGGGGCGGTGGTCATCAGGTACGTCTGCATGTTCTCGTCAAACTCCGGCCAGTTGCGGCGGAGCCATTCGAGGTTCATCATTGCGTGCTCGATTTCCTCATTGCGGTTGTGCACGAGCACGGCCTTGAGGCTCTCGTCGGCCGTGACGGCCGCCCGTTCGTGGTACCACATGACCGCCTCCAACTCCTCGATGAGGCTCTCGATGGCCCGGTGCTGGTCCAGCACCAGCGGGGGTAGCTGCTCTCTGGGTTCATGGTGTTCCAGCGGCATCGTACCGATTCTCCTTTCAGGTATTCCTACGAGCTTGGTTCGGTTTCGGCTTTTGTAACCTGCTGAATGATATGACGCTACGAGGCGAGAATTCAAGGCCGTGCCGGATTAACGAATGACGGAGGACGATTGGCGATTCCACAGCCACAGCGATCACCAACAGCAAGGCAAGAGGGCAGGCGGCAAGAGGGCAGGCGGCAAGAGGGCAAGCGGCAAGTGCCAATTCGGGCGCCGCGGGTGTCTCCGACACCCGTGCATCGCTCGGGGGCCAAAGAGGCTCCCGCATGCAACAGAGTTGCACGAGGAATGCATCCCGCAAAGGGCAACGCTCTGCCGGGCAAACGAGTTGCCCGCCGGAAGGCTACCGGCTACCGCCTACAGCTTGACGTTCTGCACCTGCAGGCGTCGCCGCGAGTCCTTGAACTCCAGCGAACTGCCGCCGAAGGATATCCGCAGGCCGGAGGCCGTGGGCTTGACCTGCAGCTTCGTCACCGGCGCGCGGGCGAAGACGCTCACGAATTGGGCCCGGTCCGCCACGCCGCCGGTCATGGCGAGAATCTGCCGGCCGTTGGATTCCTCCCCGCCGGTGCGGAGGGAGGTCTTGACGGTGGAGGCCAGGCCGAAGTACGTCGGGCCGTTGCGGCCTTCGATGACGCCGGCCCTGGACGCCGCGTCCAGCAGCACGCGCCCGCGGGTGTGCCAGAACAGCTCCACCGTTTCCGGCACGCCGTTGACGATCTCATCGACCACCACCACGGCCCGGCCCTTCTGTGCGGCCGGCTCCACCAGCATCACCACGTGCCGCACGAAGCTCACGTTCTCTCCGCAGGCGCCGCCGGAGTCGCACGCCACCCAGCGGTAGTTCTTGCCGCCCTGGGCCTCGACGATGGCGCCGCGTGCGTCGAGCTGATGATCTCTCCCGGCGACGATGAGCGTATTATGGGAGCGGGCGCGGGCCGGTTCGTCGAGGTCTTCGGCGTCGGCCGGCACGATATGCCCGTTGCCGGAGTCGCAGAGGATCAGCTCGCCATTCACCTGGAGCTGCACGGCGTTCATGTTGTGCGCGCTGCTGTGGGCGGACAGGTCTCCCGCGCGGACGGCCGCGTACAGCCCCGGCGTGGGCCAGTGGTCGGCCAGGGCCGCCCAGCCGATCTCGTGGAACACCTTGGTCGTCAGCAGGTCGCATTTGGTGCGCACGTCGGCGTCCACCGGGCGGAACAGCAGCCCCAGCCCGGCCGAGGCCCACCCGGCGGCGGCGGCGTCTCGATGGAAGCCGTAGGTGTCCAGCCAGCGGGTGGTCTCCGGCAGGCCGAAGTGCCTGCCCAGCAGGTAGAACGTGCCGAACAGCGGCTCGGCGCGCTCCGGGCCGAAGCCCGCGGCGTGCCCGTTGGGCGTGAAGTACACCGGAAACAGGCCCGTGGCGTCCATGCCGCGCGTGTGGTAGAGGCTCTGATCGTCCAACACGCGGGCGGAGGCTTCCGCCAGCAGCAGCACATACCGCATGGCGTAGCCCCAGTAGGCCACGCCCTCGTCCCAGCCGCCTTCGCGGCCGAGAGCGTTGAAGAACTTCTGCAGCCCGTCGCGGGCGGTGCGGTAGGCCTTCTGTGCGGCGGGCTCCTCCTCGCTGAGCGCCAGGGCCGCCAGGCCGCAGCCGGAGTTCACCACGGCGTTCCAACTGTGGTAGCAGTCGTACCACCACGCCTTGTCTCGAACGGCCTGCTGGTAGGCCTCCACGGCCCGATGCCGCAGGGCCTGCACGGCGCGGAGCCGGTCGGTTTCCGGCAGGTCTTCCCACAGCCAGTCCAGGCCCACCACCACGGCCACGGCCGCCTCGGCGGTGCAGAGGTCCACGGAGAGGTCTTTGTGGGTCGGGTCCGACCAGACGGTCCAGTTCACCAGGTTCCGCAGTTCCTCGGCCGCGCGGTCTCGGTAGGCCGGGTTCGGGTCCACGTGATGCGAAACCAGCAGGTCCATGATGCGCCCCTGCGTGGTGCGCGCCGCCTGCATGGCGGCGGCCGGAACGCCCTGCTGCTGGTGCAGCCGCCACTTGGATTCGTCAATGGGGGCGGTTTCCAGGATCAGCTCGCAGCGATGCTGCAGCGCGTCGTGGATCTGGTCGAACGGCTTGCGGGAGACGCGCTCCCGCAGCGACGACAACTGCTCTCGTGTCGCCAGTATGCCCCTTCTCATGGCTTTTTTTCCTCGCTCCGTGGGAGCTTCTCGCGGTACCCCAGCCAGCATAGACGCCGCGAGGCGCTGTGGCAAGTCTGCTCCGTGCCGGCGTGTGCCGCGCGACTGGTCGCGCGGGCGGAACCCGGCGAAAGCCCCCGACAAACTCCAGAACACCGGCCGGTTGTCCGATAAGAATGCAGGAGCGCCAGGTTGCCTCCCTCGGCCGCAGTCGGGGGGCTTGCCGCTTCGAAACGCCTTGTGGAAGGCGCAACCCCCATGCAGACGATCTCCCTGGAGAAAGCCGGGCGGGTGTTCGTGTTTCGCTACGAGCCGGGCGAGGAGGGCGCCGCGGTGGACGAGATCGCCGCGCTGGCCGCCGACCGCCGCTGCCCGCTCACATGGTACGATGCGGCGCTGCTGAGCTTTCAGGTAGCCCACGCCGCCTCGGACTCGTGTTGTCAGGAACTGGAAGCGGACCTCACCCGGCAGAACGCCGGCGCGTAACGGATTTGCAGGGATGCAGATAGTGAGGGCGGGGCGTCGCCCCGCATCGACGTGGAAAGGCACATGGACGAGCCGCGGCCGCTAAAGCGCTTTCTCGATTACCTCGAAGCCGAGCGGGACTTCTCCGCGCACACCATCCGCTCCTACCGGGCCGATCTCATTCAGTTCTGCCGGTTCCTCGCCGCCCAGATGGACGGCGAGCCGGGCGAGGAATGGACGGTCGAGCACCTCCCCGCCGAGGAGGACCTGGACACCGGGCGGCTTTCGGATGCGATCCTCGCCCTTACGCCGCAGCAGGGGCGGGCGCTGCTGGCGATGCTGCGCAACAGCGGCTACTCGAAGTCCACCGTCGCCCGGAAGCTCGCGGCCGTGCGGAGCTTCTACAAGTTCCTCGTGCGAGTGGAGGAGATCGAGATCTCCCCGCTGAGCGTGCTGCGGACGCCGAAGCAGGACCGCAAGCTGCCGAAGTGCCTGGACGTGCAGCAGGTCAAGGCGCTGCTGGAGGCCCCGGACGCCGACACGCTCGGCGGCGCGCGAGACCGGGCCATCCTGGAGACGATCTACTCGGCCGGGCTGCGGATCAGCGAACTGGTCTCCCTGAACGTGGAAGACCTGGACGAGTTCTCCGAGGCGCTGCGCATTCGCGGCAAGGGCCGCAAGGAGCGGCTGGTTCCGCTGGGCAGCATCGCCCTGGAGGCGATCGAGCGGTACATGGAAATGCGCCGGGCGGCCGGCGGCGTGGGCAAGCGAGGGGCCCTGTTCGTCAACGCCCGCGGCGGGCGGCTGAGCGACCGGTCTATCCGCCGCTCACTGGACAAGTACGCGGCGCTGGCGTGCATCCCGCAGCACATCTCTCCGCACGCGCTGCGGCACAGTTTCGCCACGCACATGCTCAATGCCGGGGCAGACCTGCGGAGCGTGCAGGAGATGCTCGGCCACGAGAGCCTCTCCACCACGCAGATCTACACGCACCTGACCACCGCACGGCTGAAGGCCGTGTACGACAAGGCGCATCCGCTGGCGCAAGGCCGAATGACGAAGATCGAATGACGAAACAAGCCGGAATGCTCGAGTGTCGAGCCATTGCGCGTCCACGAGCAAGTTCTGTCATTCGTCATGGCCCCGCCGCCTGACCCACGCGGCAAGCGTTCGCCGTATTCCGAGATCGCCGCTTGTTTTGGTTATCTTTCGGATTCCGTGCTTGGGATTCGGGGTTAGACCGTCCTGCTGAGTGTGTCTCCCACTTCCTGCAGCGGTACGGATGCGCCGTCGCTCGTGGCGGTGACGGGCTTGCCGTAGACATCGATCTCCAGCGGCTCGCCCTCGGTCACGCGGAACGTGGCTGCCTGGGGCGTCACCTCCACGTGCAGGCGGCTGTCGCCCTTGGCCAAGTGGAAGCTGTAGCCTTCCTCGAAGTATCCGCGGCAGCCCATGAACTCGTTGGCGAGAGAGAAGATGCTCTCGCTGACGCGGGCGCGGGCGGGATCGAAGCCTTCCTCGACGATGGTCCAGGGCTCGGTGATGAGGTACTTGTCGGCAATCTTAGCGGGCATGCGGATTTCTTCCTTTCGGCGTCCGATGGCAAAGTCCGTCGGCATACAAACGTTTCCGGCCGCCCGACGGAGGGCGGGGGGAGGGATTATTCCGTCCGCGGTATGGCGGTACACCCGGAATCGGGCGAAAGTCGGGCCGGGCCGGCCGCCACAGGCCCTTGCATGCCGGACGGAAGAGCAGCATAATACACCCGTTCCACAAGACAATCTCGGAACCCTCGCCGCGGGCGCGGCTTCCGGAAAGGTCTTCACAGGGAAGGAGCATACCGATGACACGCTCTTCGGCTCGGACCGTTCTGGCCGTTCTGATTGCCTCCTGGGTGCTGGCCGGCTGCGACAAGCCGCCGGAACCGCCCCGCACCGCGGACCGCAAGAAGGTAGAGGTGGTTTCCATCGCGCCCGGCAATGCCGACGAACTGGAAACCGTCGTGGCGTTTGAGAAGGCCCGCGTGAATTACGGCTATCGTCTGGACGTGCTGGCCGGATACTACGAACGCATCGGCGACATGGACAAACTCCGCTGGGCCCGCCGCGAGCAGGAAAACCTCGCCAACGTGCAGGCCTTCCGCTGGGACGGCGTGGAAGTGCTTCCGCCGGCCGGGGAGTCCGTCGAAGGCGCCGAGGAAAGCCTGTTGGTGGAGCAGGTGGTCTCCGCGCGCCGGAACTATCTCGACCGGATGGAGGCGATGGAGAGCTACTACGCCTCCGCCGGAGACAGCTTCAAGCAGGCCCTCGCGCAGAACATGCGTCAGCGGTTCGACCCGGTGCGGACGTACCGCTACTTCATGTCGGCGGAGATTCCCCCCGCGGACCTGAAGCCCACGGAGGTGATCCCCGAGGCCGACGCCCTGTTCGACCGCGCCGTGGCCACCCACCGCAAAGGCAAGCCGCTGCCGGGCGTGACGGACTACGACCTGCAGCGCAAGGCTCTCATGCAATTCCTCCTGCTCGTGCGCGAGTACCCTCGCTCCACCAAGATCGCCCTGGCGGCGTACTACATCGGCGACATCTACAAGGAATACTTCCACGAAAACCTCCGGGCCGTGCACTGGTACGAGCGGGCCTGGCAGTGGGACCCGGCCGTCACCAAGCCCGCGCGGTTCCAGGCGGCCGTGGTGTGGGACATCCGGCTGAAGAACTACGCCAATGCGCTGGAGTTGTACCGCGCATCGCTCCAGTTCGACCCGCCGAACTGGTCGAACCGCGTCTTCGCCGAACGCCGCATCGACGAGATGACCCGGCCGGAGAAAGAGTAGCCGCGTTTACCCTGGGCGGAGCGGCGCCCACGCCTCCGCGGCAGGAGGAATCTTGCGGGGCGGAAAGGTCGGCAGGCCGGGGGCAAGGCCCTGCCGTGCTGTCGGCTCGGGCCTGTTGGCCGGCTGCGGAGAGGGCGGCTAGCGCATTCTTAATGGCAAAGCTGCCGCGCGGGCGGCTCCGCACCTTGACTCTCAGACGGTTGCACCGTATTTGTATTCTGTGCCGGGCGTCGGCCCTGAGAGAATGAGTCATGGAGAGTAATCGCGGATGAAGGTGTTCGTAGTCAACAGCGGCAGCAGTTCCATCAAGTTCCAGTTGTTCTCCATGACCAATGAGATCGTTCTCGCCAAGGGCATCGTCGAGCGGGTCGGCTCGCAGGAAGCCTGTCTGGAGATCACCTCCCACCCGGACCAGCCCGATGAGAAGGAAGTGCGGCGCTGCATCGAAGCCCCCAACCACACGGCCGGCATGAAGTACGTGATCGACGCGCTCGTGGACGGGGAATGCGGCGTGCTGGAGAACGTGGAGCAGATCGAGGCCATCGGCCACCGCGTGGTGCATGGCGGGGAGCAGATGAAGGCGCCCGCCCTGATCGACGATGAGGTCATCCGCATCATCCAGCGGAATTCCGACCTCGCCCCGCTGCACAATCCGCCGAACCTCTCCGGCATCGCCGCGGCCATGGAGGCCATCCCGGACAAGCCCAACGTGGCGGTCTTCGACACGGCGTTCCTGTCCAGCATGCCGCCGGAAGCCTTCCGCTACGCCGTGCCGGACGAGTGGTACCGCGAGCACGGCATCCGCAAGTACGGCTTCCACGGCACGAGCCACAAGTACGTCACCCGCCGCGCCGCCGAGCACCTCGGCAAGGACATCAGCGTGGTGAACCTGATCACCGCGCACCTGGGCAACGGCTGCTCGATCACGGCCGTGCGGGGCGGCAAGCCGGTGGATCACTCCATGGGCATGACGCCGCTGGAGGGGCTGATGATGGGCACCCGCAGCGGCGACCTGGACCCGGCCGTGGTGTTCCACATGATCGAGAAGGGCATGAGCCCGCAGGAAGTGGACAACGTTCTGAACAAGAAGTCCGGCCTGCTGGGCGTCAGCGGCTACAGCAACGACATGCGCGATCTGCTCGCCAAGGCCGAAGAAGGCCACGAAGGGGCGGAACTGGCGGTGCGGATGTTCGTCTATCGTATTGTGAAGTACATCGGCGCGTACTACGCGGTTCTCCCGTCCGTGGACGCGGTGGTGCTGACCGGCGGCATCGGCGAGAATTCCATCCCGGTGCGGGCGGCGGTCTGCCGGCGGATCAAGAGCCTGGGAACGTCATTGGATGAGTACCGCAACAACAAGACCATCCGCGGCGAGGCCGGGCCGATCTCCACGGACGATTCGACCCTGCCGGTCTGGATCGTGCCGACCAACGAGGAATTGATGATCGCGCGAGACACGCGGCAACTCGTGGAAGAGGCGATCCGGACCTGAGATCGTCTTCTCCGGCGGGGGCGGGCCGGTGGCCGTTCGGGCGGCTCGGACCTCGGGCAGGTGCGGGGAGAATCTCTTGCATGCGGCGCGCCGTCTCGGCAGAATAGGTTGTTCGCCCGCGCCGGAGAGACAGGCGTTGGCGGCGGCTCAGGGAGTTTGGCCATGCGCACGGATATCAAAATAGGAATGGCGGTCGTGCTGTTGCTTGCGCTGGGCGTGGTGGTGTACTTCGCCGCGACGCAGATCGGCCCGAAAGACGACCCGAACGAGGCCGTGGACCGCCCGGGCGAAGACCGCGAGACTTATGTCCTGGACGGCGAACGGAGCGGCGGCCCCGCCTCGGGCGCCGACGAGCCGGCCCTCGGCGCCGCCGAGCCGAACGACGCGGACTCCATGCTGGGCTTCCTAGACCCGGACGCGGACGGCGGCAGCGTGTCGGACGAGCCCAACCGCGCGGTCGTCGACGGCGGCGCGGAGGCGGGAACCTCCGACACCGACGCGGCGCTGATCGCCTTTGGGGAAGGGGATGGGGTGGTGGTGGACGCCGGCCCCTCGGCCGGCGGCACGGAGGCCACGCTGATCCCGGTGGGAGCTGATGAGCAGATCGCCATGGACGTCGATGCCGGCGGCGGCCTGACGCCGGGTCAGCCCGGCGGTTCGGTGTACATCGTGCAGGAAGGCGACCTGGGCTTCTGGGGCATCGCCGAGAAGGTCTACGGAGACGGCAAGCACTACGCGCTGATCGCCAAGGCGAACCCGACGGTCCACTCCAGTTCGCTGCGCGTCGGCCAGGCGCTGCAGGTTCCCCCGCTGCCGAAGCCGGGCGAGCGGCGGCCGGCCGCCGCGACGGACGGCGTGGACGGCGGGGCCCCGGCCGCCCGCAAGGACCGCTACACCGTTCAGAAGGGCGACGCGGGCTTCTGGGGCATCGCCCAGAAGGTCTACGGCAACGGGGCCAAGTGGCCTCTGATCGCCAAGGCCAACCCGGACGTGGACAGCCGCTCGTTGCGGCCGGGTATGGTGCTGACCGTGCCCCCGCTGACGCAAGAACCGACCAGAGAGACCGTCGACGGCGGCTTGTCCGGCGCCACCGCCACCGGCCAGAAGACCTACACCGTCCAGAAGGGCGACGCGGGCTTCTGGGGCATCGCCGAGAAGGTCTACGGCCACGGCAAGCACCACGCGAAGATCGCCGAGGCCAACCCCAGCGCCAACCCCACCGCCCTGCGGCCGGGGCAGGTGCTGGTCATCCCGCCGCTGGAGGGCGAAAGCACGCCCCCCGCGGACTCGGTGGAGCCGGCCCGCCGCACGGAGCCGGCCCCGGCGCCCCGTGTGGATGACGAGCCGTTCTTGATCCTGGATTAGCGGCAGTCCGTTGACGGAGGGGCTTCGTCGGCAGGGCGAGGCCGCGGGCGGCCCATGCGAAGCCCGGTGAGCCATGCGCATGCGGAGATCGCCTCACGCCCGCGAGCTCGAACATCCGAAAATCTTCTGGTAGAGGGTGCAGTATGCCATATGGTAGATGTATTGCGTTGGTGACGGCCGCCGCGGCGCTCGCCTGCGGGTGCATGCCCACGGAGACCAAGCCCAAGGTCGAGGCGGAGCGGATCGTGGTTCCGCCGCACGTGTCCGGCACGGTGGCCGAGCACGCGTTCCTCTTCGGCGGCGGGGCGATGGACGTGCAGGGCTACGGCATCGTCATCGGCCTGGGCCAGAACGGCTCGGCGGAAATTCCGCCCCGACTGCGGACGCACTTCCGGGACTATCTGCGGAAGCAGAACTTCGGCTCCTACCGCCACAACATGCAGGACGTGACCCCCGAGCGGCTCCTGAACGACAAAGACACCGCCGTGGTTCTGGTCGGCGGGTCCGTGCCGCCGGGCGCGCCGGAAGGCAGCCGCTTCGACGTCTACATCAGCGCCCTGCCGAACACCCAGACTCGCAGCCTCGACGGCGGCGTGTTGATGCCGCTGGACCTGAGCATGGCCATCGGCGGCATGGCGGTGGTCTCCGGCAGCACCGAATGGGCGGAGGCGGCCGGGCCGGTCTTCGTGAACCCTTTCCTGGACCCGACCGAGCCGGGCGCCTCGGCCAAACTCCGCGCCGGCCGCGTGCTCAACGGCGGCCGCGTTACCCGGGCGCGACCGGTGCGGCTCGTGCTGCGCCGTCCGGACTACGCCCTGGCCAATCTCATTCAGCGCCGCATCAACGAGCGCTTCCCGGACGTGGTGGAGGGCATCGGCCCCGGGCGCAGCAACGTGGCCAACGCCCGAGACTCCCAGACCATCGAGATCGCCATTCCCCGCCCGTGGCGGCGGGACTACCACCATTTCCTGCGGCTGATCCTGCACCTGGTGCTCAAGGCCGAGCACGGAGAGGTGGAACGCAAGGCGCGCGAAGTGGCTGAGGCCATCCGCCAGCCGGGGGCGAACTACGACGAACTGGCGATGGTCTGGGAGGCCATGGGCCGGCAGATCGTGCCGCTGCTGCAGCCTCTCTACGCGGACAAGAACCCGGCCGTCGCCTTCCACGCCGCACGGACGGGCATGCGCCTGGAAGACACCACCCTGGCGGCGCCCGTGGTGCTGCGCTTCGCCCAGACGGCCGACTCGCCGTACCAGACGGCGGCCATTCGGGAACTCGGCGCGTATCCGCGGCTCTACCAGGCCACGGCCATCCTTCGCCGGTTGCTGGAGGATGAGAACGAGCGCGTTGTGGTGGCCGCTTACGAGGCGCTCCGCGAGCGCGGAGATGTCTCCACCGTGCAGCGGCTGGAGGTGGGGGGCATGTTCGACCTGGACCTGGTGCGGTCCGAGCGGAGCTACGTGATCTACGCCACGCAGTCCGGCCGGCCGCGGATTGTGCTGTTCGGCCAGGGCATGGCCGTGCGGCACAACGTGTTCTATAACTCCCCGGACGATCTGGTGACCATCAACGCCCACACGAATGACAAGCGGTTGACCGTGTTCCGCAAAATCCCCCGCACCGGCGGCTACAGCGAGTCGTTCGAGATGGACTTCTTCGTGCGGACGTTGATCACAAAACTGGGCGAGGTGTCGGAAATGGACGACGACGGCGACATTCGCGGCCTGGGCCTGACGTACGGGCAGATCGTCGGGGTGTTGCAGGGGATGTGCAAGCAGGGAGACATTCCCGCCAAATTCGTCTTGCAGCCGCCGCCTTCGCTTCAGAGAATTTACACAGACGCCTCCACCACGGGACGGCCGGACTAGTCTTGGCCGGGAATGCGTCTGGCATGGATGATTCGTTCCCGCGTTAAGGACAACGCAAGCTTATGAAGCTGAAGAAACTGATCCTGTCCGGGTTCAAGAGCTTCGCCGACCGGACGGAATTCGAGTTCGATGACGGCGTCAGTTGCGTGGTCGGCCCCAACGGCTGCGGCAAGAGCAACATCGTGGACGCCATCAAGTGGGTGCTGGGGGAGCAGTCCGCCAAGAGCCTCCGCGGCTCGGAGATGATGGACGTCCTCTTCAACGGCTCCTCCGCCCGCCGCGCGGCCGGCTGCGCGGAAGTGACCCTCGTGTTCGACAACGCTTCCGGCATTCTCCAGCCGAGCGAGAAGCACGCCGGCGCGGCCGGCGCCGTCGCCGTCACGCGGCGCCTGTTCCGCTCCGGCCAGAGCGACTACCTCATCAACAAAACGCCCTGCCGGCTGAAGGACATCCGCGAGATGTTCATGGACACCGGCGTCGGGCGGGACGCCTACAGCCTGATCGAGCAGGGCCGGGTGGAGGGGTTCCTGCAGGCCTCGCAAGAGGAGCGCCGCGCGATCTTCGACGAGGCGGCGGGCATCAGCAAGTACAAGGCCCGCAAGAAGGAAGCGCTCCGCAAGCTGGAGCGGGTGGAGCAGAACGTCCTGCGGCTGAATGACATCCTCGCCGAGGTGGAGAAGCGCCTGCGGTCCATCAAGCACCAGGCCGGCAAGGCCCGCAACTACCAGACCTACTCCGAGCGGCTCAAGGAGCTGCGGAGCCTGCACTTCCTGGCCCAGTACCACAAGCTCACCGGCCAGCGGCGCGCGTTACGGAACAAACTGGACCAACTCACGGACGCCGCCTCGTCGGTCACGGCGCGGCTGAACCAGCTCGAGGCCGCCCAGAGCGCCACGGAGACCGAGTCGGTCGACCTCGAGCGCGCCGCCCGGGAGGTCGACGGCCGGCTGGCGAACCTCAGCGCGCAGATCACCGCCGCCGAACAGCGCGGCGAAATGCTCTCCGCCCGCGTAAAGGAGCTGGGCGAGGAGATCGTCGCCACCAGCAGCCGCTGCGAGGAGATGGAAGCCAAGGCCGAGGCGTGCGATGAGGAAATCCGCGGCCGTAGCGGGGAGATCGACGCCATCGAGATGCGGATCGGGCAGATTTCCGGCACGCAAGAGCGGCTGCAGGAAGAGTTCACCGGGCGGGAGCGCACCATCACCGAACTCGACGCCCGCCTGGAAGACGAGAAGGCCGGCACGATCGACCTGCTCCGCCGCACCGCCCAGTTGCACAGCGAGGTCAACACCCACAGCCAGCGGCAGGAGAGCCTCCAGGGCCAGCGGCAGCGGCTGGCCGTTCGCGCGGAGGCCATCGCCGCGGACCTGTCCGGCCTGCTGGAGCAGCGCGGACAGGTGGACGCGAAGCTCGCCGACGCCCGGCAGCTTCTTCAAGACACGCAGACGCGGCTGGACGAGGTGAAAGACTCCAGCCAGCGCCTCCACGCCGACGAGCGGCGGCTGCAGACGGAGCTGTCCGAGGCCCGCGAGCGACGCAGCGCCCTGACCAGCCGCTTGCAGACCCTCACGGAGATGGACCAGCGTCTCGAGGGCGTCCACGCCGGCGTCAAGCGCGTGCTGGAGGCCCACCGGGAGGGCAAGCTCCCTGCCGTGCGCGGCATGCTGGGAGACTTCATCCGCACGGATACCGAACACGCGGCCCTCGTGGAGGCGGCCCTGGCCGGGGCGGATCAGCAGTTGGTCGTGGATCGTTTTGAGGACGCCCGGCAGGCCGCCGCGCAGATCGCGGAGATCCTCGCCGACAGCGGCGCCGTGGAGTTGGCCTGCCTGGACCGCGCGGCCGCCTATGCCGACGACTGGAACGCCGCCGCCGGCGCCCCGCGCCTGATGGATCACGTGCAGGTCGCCGCGGAGTTCGCGCCGCTGTTGTGGCCGCTTTTGGGCCGGACGCTGGTGGTGGAGTCTCTGGCGGATGCCGCGGCCGCCGCGGGCCGCGCGCCCGCCGGCTACCGCTTCGTCACGCGGGCCGGAGAGGTGCTGGAAGCCGACGGCCGGCTGCGCCTCGGCGCGGGGCGGCGCGGCAGCGGCGTCATTTCCCGCCGGAGCGAGTTGAGCGAACTGGAGGCGGAACTGGCCGCCCTGGAAGGCCGCGTCGGCGAATTGGAAGACCGACGCACCCGCGCGCACGCGGAGATCACCCACCTCGACGACGTGCAGCAGAAGCTCCGCACCGCCATCTACGAGGCCAACACCGAGCGTGTCGAGTGCGAGAGCAAGCTCGCCCGCTACGTCGAGCAGATCGAGCAGCTCGAGCGCGAGCGGCCGCTCGTGGCCGGAGACATCGAGGCCCTCGCCCGGGACATCGACCAGGCCCTCCGCGACGAGCACGAGGCCCGCCGCCAAGCCTCCGAGCTGGAGCAGACGCGCGAGCAGCGCCAGCGCGGCGTCGAGCAGCTCACGGCCGAACTGGCGGAGCTGCGCGGCAAACAGGAAGAACTGAGCGCCCGCCGCACGGAGCTGCGCGTGTCTCGCGCGGAACTGGAGCAGAAGAAGCTCGCCGTGCGCGAGGCGCTGTCCGCCCTGCAGCGGCAGGCCGAGCAGTACAACACCGACGTCCAGACCGGCCGCGGGCAGATCGAGACCGCCCGCCAGCGCCGCCAGGACGCCGAGGCCGGAATCGCCCGGGCGGCCGAGGACGTCGAGCGGCATTACGCGGAGAAGATCAAGCTGGACCAGGAGGCTCGGGACATCGAGGAAAGCCGCAAGGGCCTCACGGAGAAGTTGGAGACCATTCGCGGGCAGCTCGCCGAACAGCGCAAGGCGCACGAGCAGGGCGCCGAGGCCGTCAACGCCTGCCGGTTGGAGCTCAGCGAGGTGGACGTGCGGGTGGAGAACCTGATCGCCCGCGCGGCCGACGAAATGGGCATGGAACTGTCCGCGTTGTACGAGAACTACGAGCACGACGAGCAGCGAGACTGGTCGGCCGTCGAGGCGGAGATTGCCGAGCTGCGAGGCAAGATCGAGCGGCTGGGCAACGTGAACCTCGACGCGATCGGCGAGCAGGAAGAGTTGGAGAAGCGGCACGAGTTCCTTCAGGGCCAACTGGCGGACGTGGCGGACTCGCAGCGGCAACTCGAAGACCTCATCCGCCGCATCAACAAGGACAGCCGCGAGATGTTCCTGACCAGCTTCCAGGCCATCCGCGAAAACTTCCAGCAGCTCTTCAGAAAACTCTTCGGCGGCGGCAAGGCGGATGTCATTCTGCTGGACGAGGAAGACGTGCTGGAAAGCGGCATCGAGATCGTCGCCCGCCCGCCCGGCAAGGAGCTGCGGAACCTCTCGCTGCTTTCCGGCGGGGAGAAGACGATGACCGCGCTGTCGCTGCTGTTCAGCATGTTCCGCGCCAAGCCCAGCCCGTTCTGCCTGCTGGACGAGGTGGACGCCGCGCTGGACGAGGCCAACACGGAGCGGTTCGGCAACCTGCTGCGGGAGTTCGTCTCCGACAGCCAGTTCGTGGTCATCACGCACGCCAAGCGGACCATGAGCATGGCCAACGTGCTGTACGGCGTGACGATGCAGGAGCCGGGCGTCTCGAAGCGCATCAGTGTTCGTTTCGAGGAAGTGGACCAGCACCTGGAAGAGCCCGAGGCCGTCGGCGTGTAGCCCGAGTCCCGTTGGAGGAGGGCGCGAGCCGTCTTGGGTTCTCGTTTTCCGTCCCTTCCCGCCGAGGGACGTGTTACAGTAAGAGGTGGCGGGGCGAGGCTCCGTGCAACCTTTCTGGGAATGCCCGCATGAACGCGACCGTATTCAATCCTGTGGCTGCCTGGACGCCCGGTTGGCCGGAACTGGTGGTGGTGCTGGTGATCGCGCTGCTGCTGTTCGGCGGCCGGAAGCTGCCGGAACTGGCCCGCAGCCTCGGCAAGGGCATCCGCGGCTTCAAGGAAGAAATCAAGGGCGTCAAGGACGATCTGGATGACGTGACCTCCGACTCGCCCGGCCCGCACGACGAGCCGCCGAAGGCCAAGAAGTCCGAGCCGGAGCCGGACAAGGACAAACGGGAGGAGTAGCCGGCTTTCCGCCGCTTTCAAGCACCACCTCACCGTCCATCCCCGGCGCGCCGCGGCGACGTTTACCGGCGCAAAGGGGACGCCGTCGCCGCTACCGCAGCGGCCCCAGCCCGTGCCGCTTGCGGATGCCTTGGGCCGCGGTCAGCAAGTGCCGCTCGCGGCGGAGCAGCTTGGCGAGGTTGCCCGTGGTGATCCCCAAGTGTCCCGCGGCGTCCGCCAGCGAGCCGTCGAAGTGCGCCAGCACGTCCAGCAGCACCGCCGCCACCGGCCAGAAGCGATGGTCCTTGACCCCGACCTCCAGCCGCCTGCTCCCCCCCGGTGCCGCCTTCTTCGGCGTGAAGAGGCATTCCCGCACCACGGCCGGCAGGTCGGCCCGCGGGTCCACGCTTTCCCGCAGCCGACAGGCGATCTCCATCCGCAGCCGCCGGGTCGCGAGGCGCTTGTTATCGTGCTGGCTGCGGGAGTCATCCCCGTGCGCGGAAATGCCCGTCAGCCGGTGCCGCAACCGCACCGCCGAGGAAACCTTGTTGCGGTGCTGCCCGCCGGGGCCGGACGCCTTGTACGTGTCCACATCGCACTGGGAGAGCAGGGCGGCGTCGTCGGCCAGCAGGTAGTCGCTACGGTCGGCCATGGCGGAGGTCACTCCCTCGCCGGGCCGTTGCCGGCCGGCTGGAAGACCGTATTGTGTGCTCCGGCGATCATGCCCCCTTTGTACTTGCGCCCCTGACGGCGGGCAAGCGCCCGCATGACTCCATGCAAATCTCCCGCCATCTCTATACAATGGCGTATGAAGGAGAAATGATGGCTGACGAGGTGAACGCGAATCTGGCCGGATTGACCGAGAGCATCCTCTCCAGCTACGAGGCCGAAGAGCGCACGCGGCGGATCGGCGAGATGTTCCTGCCGTCGCGGACCCGCATTTGTGAATTGCTGGAGATGATCCGGCAACTCCTGTTCCCCGGTTACTTCGGCCACAAGAGGCTGACGGAAGAGAACGTCCGCTACCACGTGGGCAACCTGCTGGTGCGCATCGGCGGGGAACTGGCCGAGGAGATCAACCACTGCCTGTGCACGGACCGCGACTGCAGCAAGTGCGAGGGAGACGCCCTGGCCTGCCGCCAGGAGAGCCGCGGGATGGCGATGCGGTTCCTCCAGCGCGTGCCGGAAATACGGCAGATGCTTGCGCTGGACGCCCAGGCCGCCTACGATGGCGACCCGGCCGCCAAGAGCATCGACGAGATCGTCTACTGCTACCCGGGCTTCTACGCCATCACGGTATACCGCATCGCCCACGAACTGCTGGAGGTCGGCGTGCCGCTGATGCCGCGGATCATATCCGAGCACGCCCACAGCGTCACCGGCACGGACATCCACCCGGGCGCGAAGATCGGCCGGAGCTTCTTCATCGACCACGGCACCGGCGTGGTGATCGGCGAGACGACCGATATCGGCGACCACGTGAAGATCTACCAGGGCGTCACGCTGGGCGCGCTGAGCTTCCCCAAGGACGAGCGCGGCCGGGCCATCAAGGGCCTCAAGCGGCATCCGACCATCGAGGACCGGGTGACGATCTACGCCAACGCCACGATTCTGGGCGGGGAGACGGTCATCGGCGAGGGCGTGACGGTGGCGGGCAACACGTTCGTCATGGAGTCCGTCACGGCCGAGAGCCTCGTCACCCAGGAGCCGCCGCGCCTTCAGGTCCGCAGTAAACGCGGCAGGAGGCCGAACTAGCGCCGCGGCGTTGCATTCGGCCGAATGTGCGGTACAATGACCCATTCGCCCGGTCTGCCCGGGCGGAGAGGACGAACCATGAGTACCGACTTCAGCAGCATCACCGACGACTTTTTCGTCAACATGAATCTGCACACGACGCTGACGCTCCCCGGCAGCCGGGAGACCATCCTGCACTTCTGCGAGGCCGTGCAGAAGGAATTCCCGGAGATGACGAGCTTCTACCAGCGCGATACGGGCGAGTACGTGCTGGAGGGCGACCGCGACGGCGGCAGCTACCAGTGGATGGAGTTGCAGAGCCATCAGCTCTCGGCCGGGTACTTCAACCCGCCGGATGTGGCCGCGGCCAAGCATCTGCACAGTTGGCTGCTGGACCGAAGCGTGTACTTTCTGGGCATGAGCGGCCTGGACATCGAGTGCCTGGACGTGATGATCGGCTTCAACCTCGACTACCAGGGCAACCGGGACGCCATCGTGGCCGAGGCCCTGCTGGGCGGCTCGCCGCTGAGCTGCTTCACCGCCGAACCGGGCGTGCAGGCCGTCGAGTGCGAACCGGCGATGGTGATTTCCCTGGACGAGGAGTGCTACGTACAGGCGCGGCTGTCCCTGGAGACGCGGTGCAGCAGCTACCAGGTGCGAACCGGCAACTACGATGAAGAGCCGATCAGCGTGTACTTCACCGTACGGCGCTATCCGGCCCCCGGCAAGATGCTGCACGCGCAGACGGCGTTCACCGAGCAACTCGATACCTGTGAAGACCTTACCTGCCGGCTGATCGTGCCGCAGGTCATCCATCCCATCGTCGCGGCGATCGCCTCCGGACGGTAGAGCGCGAGACAGGCTTCCAGCGAGCATTTCCTTGCCGCCACTTCCCGCGGCCGCGGTGGGGTAACTGCGCGCTTCGCCCACACTGCGTATGAATGCGTAGGCAATGCAGGGTTCGTCGGAAGTGTTTGCGCCCCAAAAAAAAGCGGCGGGCCTGCCGCGGGGGGGGACGACAGGCACCGCCTTCGTATTCGAACCGGCCGGGGGGGAACCGGTCCGAAAGGGGTCAATCTCCGTAGAAGTCTCTTTTACCAAAGCCTTGCGGCTTCGTCAATCCCTCTACAACGGCTTATTATAAATCTTGATATCGCGAATGCAACCCTGTCTACAGGAATTACCTGAAAAATTCTTTATGTGCCATAATCCAAATCTTGATAAATGGTTAGGCGAAAAAATCGCCGCCAAGCCTTTATGGCACAATCAGATTGTCATTCAGCGTTGCCCGAGCACTGATGGTGCTGGCGCCGCTGTCTCCGCTGACGTAGATCGCGTCGCCGTCCTTGACCGGCTTGTCTGACCAGTTCACCGACCCGCCGATGACGGCCATATTCTGCCCTTCACCGCTGTGGTTCTTCGAGTTCACGTCGTCGCCCACGCTGGAACTGAGCGCGTCTCCGCTGGTCCATCGCGGGTTGCGGTCGGCCACGATTACGGTGGCCGCGCCCAGCTCCGTAATCGTTGTCTGCTCGCGAAGGGTTGTATTTAGCATGGATATATAACCATACGACGTGTACTTGCTCTCGCCGAAGTTCGCATCCGACACATCGTTGGTGGAGACCTGCTGGCCTTGGCGCAGTTCGCCTTCCGGGCACAGGAACACCTTGCGATTGACGAATGTGTGCTGCACCAGCAGCCAGAGGCCGGCCGTGTTGCCTCCGTCGGTGGAAAAGTCGCCGATGCTCGTCACGTTGGTTGTCGGCAGGGAACCGGGCTTGCCGCGGTTCATCCGGCCTTCGTTGGCATAGGCGAGGGCCGCCCGGGATATCTCCCGCAAATTGTTGGCGCAGCCGGAGCGGAACGCCAACTGCCGCGCCCGCCCGAGCGAGGGCAGCGTGATGGCCACCAGCAGGGCGATGATGGAGATCACCACCAGCAGTTCCACCAAGGTGAAGGCTTCGCGAGGCGATCGGCCCGAGGTGTGGCGATTCGTGTTCATGGTCGCTCCGAGTGCAGCAGGCGGTAACAGGATTCTATTCCGTCTTGACGGCCGCGTCAACGCCGCGCGTGTCGCTCGCCCCGCGGCCTGCATGTCGCGGTGGAGTCCGCAAGCCTGCCCGTGCGGTTGGCGTGGGCCTAATCGTATCTCCGGCATGCGGTACCTGCAAGGTTCGCCTTGACGACGGCCGTTCTGTCGTCCGGGGCGCTGGTGCTGCTGGGCAGGCGTGCTCGCCGGCTGTCGACGGCCGCGATGCGCAAGGGCGAGAAATGCTTGCGCGAGAAATGCGGTTGACGCCCCGAAGCCCGGCCGATATCATGCTGTGCTTCCAGGATTGCCCGCGGCTTTGCGGGCTGGGCAAGCGACCGATTCGCTCCCATCGTCTAGTGGCCTAGGATATCAGGTTCTCATCCTGGAGACCGGGGTTCGACTCCCCGTGGGAGTGTGCGTGAAGGCCGGGCGGCCGTCTCAAGCCGTCCGGCCTTCTCTATTTGCGCTGCGGCCGGTGATCTGGTGGCCAATCTCCCGCCACGTGCGGTTCGACCCGCGGTCGTAGCCGTAACGGAAGCGGTACATGCGTCAGTCTTCGTCCGGGCCGGACAGGTCATCGAACCACGGATCCAGCCGTCTCAGGAGAGGAACCAAGGCTTTGCTCTCGTATCTTGGTCGTCCGCCGCCGTCATAGCTGTAGTCTCCGCGCCAGACTGGATACGACCACACAGCCACGAGGTATCCTTCCTCACGCGTATATACCAGCCCGTACCGAAGGTATGCATGCGTGCCATCAGAGAAAGTTACCTCAAGTATGCCATAATAGCAGGTTGTCGGATGGTTACGGTATACCGGAGTATCGATCAGGCGGGCCTCATTCGCCAAGACCTCCGCGATGGCTCGGACATCATTGGGGTCATGCACTTCTGCTCGCGGCAGACTGTTGTATTCTTCGTCTGTGCCCGGATCCCACAGGCCCTTCTTCAGGATATCGATGCCCGCAACCGAACTCACTGCCATATCGCCGCTCTGCAATTCATCAATAATTCCAGTCTGTCGCCCATCGGAGCACTGGCAGCCTCCAGCACAACTCAGGAACACAAGGAGTAGAATCGCAGCCCTCGCCGCTGATCGTCCTCTATCAGTCTCTCCGCCTATCCGGTTCATTTTCCACCCAACTTTTTCTCGAGTTCCTCGGCCTGTCAATCGGCAGCGGCCGACACCGCCGGTATTGTCAGACCTGGCGTACCCCATCGACCACCACAGATACACCCGTTCCGCCCCGGTCGCAAGGGAAAATCCGGCGG
>Ga0209928_1000061_pt1 | contig 22524 bp, 22 predicted proteins | sample SalPonF2_B_D2_MG_FD_185727 | JGI IMG/M metagenome (GOLD analysis project Ga0209928, IMG submission 185727) | Salt pond soil microbial communities from South San Francisco under conditions of wetland restoration - Salt Pond MetaG SF2_B_D2_MG... ...
AATTTCAAGGGAGATAGTGCGTATAATTTCGGTGGTGCTTACACGCGCACCGCGATCAACCGGTTGAACGGCGAATGGCGCACCGCGGCGCAGATTGGAGAAAATCCCTTAATCGCCACGGAAATCTACCAGCCTTTAGATGTTGAATCCCGATACTTCATTAACCCCCGCCTCTTTTATGCCAATGGAAACTATAATATCTTTTCGTCTGACGGTGATATTCTCTCGGAATACTGGGTCAGCCGTTACGGCATCGACATTAGCGGAGGCAGGGAATTCGGGGCATGGGGAGAGGCGCGCCTGGGCTACGGGCGCTACGCCGGTGATGTGGAAGTCCGCATTGGGGAACCGACACTGCCTGGGGAAAATTTCAACAGCGGTGAACTCTATGGTCGACTGACCGTTGACAAGCTGGATGATTTAAATTTTCCCCGTGCAGGGTATGCCGGGAACCTGGAATACCTCTGGTCCGATACAGCTCTCGGCGCTGACACAGATTTTGACCAGATCCTGTTTAAGGGAGGATTCGCATATACCTGGGACCGCAATACCCTGCTGGTCGGCGCCACCTTTTTTACCACGCCCGACAATGATGCACCGATCCAGAACCTGTTCCGGCTGGGGGGACTGTTCAAGCTCTCTGGCTACCAGGTGGACGAATTAAGCGGCCAACACCTCGGCCTCCTGAAATTGATCTACATGAGGCGCATAGGGGAATTCAACTTACTGCCCATTTACCTGGGCGGTACCCTGGAGGCGGGCAACACCTGGCAGGACACGGATGATATTGAATTCGGAAATCTGGTTGGAGCCGGCAGCCTTTTTGTGGGACTTGACACCTTTATTGGTCCGCTCTATATCGCCTATGGCGTTGCCGAGAACAGCCATGACAGTTTCTATCTCTATCTCGGAAAAATATTCTGAGCCGTCACTGAAGCATCCGGCAGCAACTGGGCAGATAAAGCGGCAGTATTTTGTTGCCTGCAATGTATCTTGAATTTTGAAGTTGGTTCGATTGGTTGTGATATCATACTTCAAAAATTGAACTTTCAAGGGATGTATTGACCCGCCTTATGATTCAGCAAAATCAAGTTTAAGTCGAGATAATAGGCATGAATGCGGATGAATGAATTGAAACTTGGACTCTTTCTTTATTTACATTACCGACCTGCGATTACACCATAATTTTTAAACCTGTAACTTATTGAGAAGATATAGGTTTTTATTACAAATCGAGAGGATAAGAAAAGAATCTCCCTCATAAATAAGTGTATTTACCTATCATTAAACACCCCATTAACCCACATTGACATCTTCCAGATCGTAAAAATTATTGAAGTAAGGCGTATAAACCAAAAAAATAACAATAAAAAGGGGTGAAAAAATGACACATAATGATTCCTTAAATGAAGCTTTTGAAAGGGGCATGGATGCTTTTGTAAACGACGATTTCAGCGAAAGTGTAGAAGAATTTACAAAGGCTATTGAAATTGATCCTGATTTCACATTGGCGTATGTCAGCCGGGGAGCGGCTTTAATGAAGATGCATAGATTCGAAGAATCGATTGAGGACTTTGAGAAAGCCATCGAAACTGACCCGGACTATCCAAAAACGTATCACCTTCGTGGATTGGCTCGAATAGAGGTGGAAGATCATGAAGGGGCGTTGGAAGATTTCGGGAATGCCATCGATCTTGATCCTGATTATGGCCCGGCATATTACAGCAGGGCGACGCTTCAAATCAATATCGGCAGAGAAGATCTTGCGACAGAGGACATACAGATGGTCCAGGTTCTGACAGAAATGAATACGCAAGCATTCGCAAATGAAAACAATATATGGCGATCAGAACAATTGCGCCTGGAAGAAATGGGGGTTGCCGATCCCATGGACCGATAGCCCAACAAGAACGTATTTAACCTATTTATTGTCTGAGAATTCAAGTTTTTTTTAATGTGAAATGAAGGGAGGTTGTCATGGAAAATGAAAAATTTTTATATGTACGGGTAAAAGATCAGAACGGAAACGATTTTATCTGTCCCATTGATTCTTTGATAGATCCGGATAAAGCTACGGAAGAGGCGTTGGAGAATTGTGTGGATGATGGCGTTGTCGGTCGATATGCCGGAAATATTGAAATTGCTGAGCAAGGGTAATAAAGTTGAAATGGTTTAGGATTTAGCGCTTAAATGAAATTTGACAAATCGTCAGAAAACAGATTATTCTTTTAAAAAAGGAGGTCGTTGATGAAAACACTCAATTCTAAAGATAATGCCCCGTTTTTTGATCTTAATGATCAGAATGGTCAGAATGTACGGCTTTCCGATTTTGCCGGAAAGAAGCTGTTCCTTTATTTCTACCCCAAAGCCAATACCTCCGGCTGAGCCACCCAGGCAAAGAGTGTGCGGGACGCACTGCAAGAACTTAAAGGCAAAAACATCGCCGTCATAGGAATCAGTCCGGACGCCCCTGAAACACAGAAAAAATTTGATGATAAGCACAACTTGGACTTTTCTTTGCTCTCAGATCCGGATCATAAAGTTGCAGAGGCTTATGGCGTTTGGGGTGAGAAAAAGATGTACGGTAAAACCTTTATGGGAATCATCCGTTCATCTTTTCTCATTGATGAGAATGGAAACATCGAAAATGCCTGGTACAAGATCAGCCCCAAAAATACGGTTCCCGAGCTGATGAAGGTGCTGGATTAAAATGACGCATTACCAAGACATAAAAAAACAGATACGAGAACTTTTCATTAACCAAAAATTGGCCGTATTATCCACTCACCATTCCGGACAGCCATACGCCAGTTTGGTTGCATTTGTAGGCAAAGAAGACCTTGGAGAAATATTTTTTGTATCCCCGCGAACGACGCGAAAATTTGAAAATTTATCAGCGGATTCAAGAGTCGCGATATTGATCAACAGCAGCATGAACATGGACTCTGATTTTCATGAAGCCGTCTCTGTGACGGCCCTGGGCGATGCCAAAGAAATCAATGGGGACGAAAAAGATGAAATTCTTGGTCTTTACTTAACCAAGCACCCCTATCTGGAAGCATTTGCAACATCGCCGACATGTGCCGTGGTGGGCGTAACCATAACGACATATGTTATGGTGAAAAACTTTCAACATGTTATGGAGCTGCATATTGATCAATGAACTGGATCTTATCCCCATCACAAATCAACCGGGATGACCGGAATCGCATTGGCGGGAAAGCATATACCCTCTCCCTCATGGTTCGGGAGGGATTTAAAATTCCTGAGACTTTATTCCTGACCGTTGATGCATACAACGCGTTTGTGAATGGTGCCGGACTTCGAGAACGCATACTTCTTGAGTTGAATCGAAAGAAATTTAAGGACATGCGATGGGAAGAGATCTGGGACTGTGCCACCCGCATTCGCAATATATTCTTGAAAAAACAGATTCCCGATCCGCTCAAATCCTATTTGACCGAGAAAATTCAATCCCACTTCAGCAGTAAGACCCTTGCCATCCGATCATCGGCACCGGACGAAGATGCTTCAGGTTCCTCTTTTGCGGGCCTACATGAATCGTTTGTCAACGTGCGGGGAACATCATCGATCATCGATCATATTCGATTGGTCTGGGCGTCATTGTGGTCTGACGCTGCACTCCTTTATCGACAGGAAATCGGATTGGACGTTGACAAGAGTGAAATGGCCGTTGTGCTTCAGGAAACGGTGACAGGGAATCGATCCGGTGTGGTTTTCAGCCAGAACCCCAATGATGAGACCCAAGTCATTATCGAATCTGTTTACGGGCTGAACCAGGGACTTGTGGATGGCCGGGTAGAACCGGATCGCTGGGTTCTGGATCGCGACAAAAAAACAGTGTTGTCCCACAAACCGGCCCAAAGGGAACATTGGGTGATTCCATCAGAACACGGCGTAGAGATGGTCGCCCTGCCCCAAGATTTGTCCGGGCGATCCCCTCTGAGCAATGAGGAAGCACTTGACATATGCGAATTGGCATACCGGGCGGAAGCGTTATTTAAAGCCCCGCAGGATGTTGAATGGACCATTAAAAATGACACGCTGTACCTCCTCCAATCGCGTCCCATAACAACCCTGTCGCCCAGTGAAACACAAGATAAACGGGCCTGGTATCTCAGCCTTCACCGAAGCGTTGAAAATCTAAAAGCACTTCGTACGACCATTGAAGAAACGCTGATTCCTGAAATGATAAAAACGGCCAAAGAACTGACGGAACAAGATATTACGGTTATATCCGATATAGAATTGGCGGATGAGGTCAGACGGCGCTGGAAGATTAACCAACACTGGGTCAACACATATTGGAAAGAATTTATTCCGTATGCCCATGGGGTTCGCCTTTTTGGTCAGTACTATAATGATGCCATGCAGCCGGATGATCCGTATGAGTTCATGAATCTTCTTACCCAAACCAAAATGAAGAGCCTTGAAAGAAACCGACTGATGGAAGATTTGGCATCCATGGTTCGGCAAGATCGTCAACTTTTTGAACGTTTAAAGGCCGGGGAACCGTTGGATCTCGATTCGGAATTCGAAGAAAAGGTGAATCAGTTCATCGAAAAATTTGGGGATCTGTCCTGTGCAGTCACCGGTGGCACAGAATGTGCCACCGATACACGGCCGCTTTTTAAACTGCTGTTGGAGATGGCGGTCAAGTCGTCTTCATTGGCATCTCGGAAAAAGCCGAAAGACGCCCGGGCATTGCAGCAGAGATTTCTCGAACGTTTTCAAGGTTCCAAACGCACAGAAGCCGAGGAACTGCTGGATCTTGCGCGTAGCAGCTATCGCCTTCGAGACGACGATAATATTTATCTGGGAAGAATTGAAGCACAGCTGTTAAGTGCTGTGAAGGAGGCAAAATCCCGTGTTGAAAGTTCCGAACGCAGGGGCGCATACTCATCCGAACTCGACGATCTCAAATCGGTGATTCAGGATTTTGATTATGGCACGGATCATCGAAAAGTGCTGGTACAAAAGAACGAAGATGGCGTTAAGGTAAATCCAAGACAGCTTGTCGGACAGCCTGCCGGACCGGGATTGTCTATGGGCAAAGCCCGGGTTATTCGACATCATTTGGATTTACAGGATTTTAAAAGCGCTGAAATCCTTGTATGCGATTCGGTGGATCCGAATATGACATTTGTTATCCCGCTGGCTGCAGGCGTCATTGAACGCCGGGGCGGAATGCTGATTCACGGGGCCATCATCGCCAGGGAATATGGATTGCCGTGCGTCACCGGCATACCCGATGCAACTTCTTTGATTCATACCGGCGACGACATTACGGTGGATGGTTATCTGGGAATCGTTACCATTTCACAAAGACCTAAGTTGAGCGATTGACGATGTTGCCGCCCCAGAGAAATAGGCTTCGCCCCGGTTAAATATTAAATGCAGATTTAACTGGGCATGCATTTCACAGGGCCCCGGTAACGGGATCTACACTTCGTTCCGACAGGCATATAGAAGGAAGATGTCGTTTCGTTATAGTCAACTATGCGGCACGGCATCTGACGCAGTAGATGCCGTAATCCTCCTGAAGCGGATAAAGATCGGCAATCCCAAAGGGTTTTAAATTTTAAAATTATAAATCAACATCATCCATTAAAACAGAATATATTTGATCCCCTTTTAAAATTTGAAACGCTCAGCTTGGGAGAGAAATAAAATGTGATTCGGTCAAGCCTTCCAAAAGTAAGAATGAGTTTATTTTTATACGGATAAGTTCTGATTCCCGATGGCGTATGAATGCTTTCATGTGAGGAAAAGATTCCAGCATTCTGTCTCGCATCTTTTGTTTTTTGTTCTTATCGAGAAGGGGAATAACAACTCCGTCAATGGTCAGTGCCTCAGCGCTGGATCTTGGTTGGGTTTCCCGCGAGTCGATCAACAGACTGACCGAAGGGTTGTTCTGAAGGTTATTAAATTTGGTTGTATTTTTATGTGTTACCATGTAAATTTCTTCACAGGTCGCATCGGTGATATAGGCCATAAGTGAACAATACGGCTTATGATCCGAAACCGTCGCCAGAACGCAAATATTCTTTTTTCTGACAAAATTTTTCATTTTTTCGAGCATTGTCCGCCACCTTAAACGTTCATTAAGTTTTTCTGAGAAATAGCACTTTTTAAGCGAATAGAAAAGGTAAAGTTTCGAAACTCAACGCTTTATGAGTAGGGACGAATGCTCATTAAAAATTTAGTGACAGATGATGAATCAATTGAGGTAAGCCATGGACAAAAAAATAAAACTTGGCATCAGCGCGTGTTTAATGGGAGAACTGGTCCGCTGGAACGGCGGACATGCAAGGGACCGATACCTGACCGACATACTGGGGCAATACGTGGAATATGTTCCGGTGTGTCCTGAAGTGGAATGCGGGATGGGCGTTCCCCGGGAGACCCTGCGTCTTGTGGGCCATCCGGACAACCCGAATCTGGTCACGTCTAAAACAAATATCGACCATACTCACAGGATGACCGAATGGGCACGAAAAAGAGTTGAAGAACTGGAAAAAGAAAATCTGTGCGGATTTGTTTTCAAAAAAAACTCTCCGAGCAGTGGGCTGTTTAGAGTTCCGGTAAAAAATTTCAAAGGAATGCCCCAGAAAAAAGGGCAGGGCATATTTGCCCGCGTGTTTACAGAGCACTTTCCTTTGGTTCCGGTGGAAGAAGAAGGCCGGCTGAATGATTCCAAACTCAGAGAGACATTTATTGAGCAGATTTTTACCTTGATGCGATGGCGGGAAATGCTATCCAAAAAGAAAAGTATGAGGAACCTGATCGATTTTCATGCCCGGCACAAGCTGCTGCTGATGTCGCACAGTCCCAACCATTCGCGGATGATGGGTAAGCTGGTTGCCGAAGGCAAGGCCCTGCCCATGGAGGATTTGTTTGCCCAATATGAGACCCTGTTGATAGAGGCTTTGAGACTAAAAACCACTCTGAAGAAAAATGTCAACGTGATTCAACACATCATGGGATATTTTAAAAAACAGCTGTCTCCGGACGAGAAGCAGGAGTTGCTCGAAATCATCGAACAGTACAGACAGGAATATGTCCCTTTGGTCGTACCGGTGACCCTGCTCAATCATTACGTGCGAAAATACAAGCAACCCTATCTGGCGCAGCAGATTTATTTAAATCCGCATCCTGTTGCGCTGAAGTTGCGCAATCATGTATAACCTAACGCGGCAAGCCGAAAAAGTTACAAGTGATCTAAAGTTAAGGAGTCGCTATACCTCGGCTGTTTATATTAACATAACGGAATTTCAGAACTTTAGTCATCACAGAGGAATAGATTTCGTATTATAGTCACTTCATACTTGATAAGGTTAGATGTTTTTTTGCCACAAAAAACACAAAATTCACAATAAAATACTAAATTTTGCATATGAAAACCTCGGGCTAATGAAAGATTCAGACTTGGAAATGAGGTGATTTAAATGAAAGACGACAAACCTATTCTGGTTGCCGGGGCCACCGGCTATGTGGGCGGACGGTTGATTCCAGCCCTGCTGGATGCTGGGTATCGGGTTCGCGCCATGGGGAGATCCCTCGAGAAATTAGCCTGTCGTCCCTGGGGACATCATCCAGAAGTGGAACTGGTCAAAGGAGATGTTCTTGATGTGGAATCTCTGAAAAAGGCGCTTTCGGGTTGTGGAGCAGCCTATTATCTGGTCCATTCCATGATCGCCCAGAAACACAAATTTGTTGAAGCCGACCGCAAGGCCGCTCGAAATATGGTATCGGCGGCCGAATCCACTGGTATAGAACGGATGATTTATCTCGGGGGGCTTGCGGAGAATAAAAACGGCTCCTTAAGCAAACATCTTCGTTCTCGAATTGAAGTGGCGGACCTTCTTCAATCCGGCAGAGTGCCGGTGACCGATTTGCGGGCGCCCATGATTTTGGGATCCGGGAGTGCTTCTTTTGAAATATTGCGATATCTTGTGGAACGCCTTCCCGTGATGATCACTCCGCGTTGGGTAAGGTCCTTGAACCAGCCGATTGCCATTCGAAATGTCATCCAATATCTGGTCGGCTGCCTCGAACACGATGAAACCATCGGCCAAACCTATGATATCGGAGGGCCGGATGTGCTGGCCTACCGGGATTTGCTGGATATTTATGCCCAGGAAGCAAAGTTGCCCAAGCGATGGATCATACCGGTTCCTATGCTCACCCCAACCCTTAGTGCTTACTGGATTCATCACATCAGCCCGGTACCCCATTCCATAGCGTTGCCGCTGACCGAAGGGTTGAGCAGCAATGCCGTATGTTCAGATAAACGTATTCTATCGATTGTCCCCCAAAAACTTCTCAGTCCCAGGGAGGCGATTCGAACAGCGCTGGATAAAATCACACAGGAACAGGTGGACACCTGCTGGGCCGATGCCGGAGAAATCATAACGCCCGAATGGGCCCATTGCGGGGATGCGGATTGGGCCGGCGGCACCATCATGCAATGCGGGTATCGGGTTCGAATAAAGGCCACTCCGGATGAGGTCTGGCTCCCCGTCAGCAGAATCGGTGGTAATACAGGCTGGTATTATGCCGACAGCTTGTGGTGGTTGCGCGGTTTGATGGATCGATGGTTCGGAGGTTTTGGATTGCGTCGTGGACGCCGTCATTCGACCGAGTTGCAGGTTGGAGATGCCCTGGATTTCTGGCGGGTACTGGAGGTGGAGACGCAGGAGCGGTTGCTGTTGCTCGCTGAAATGAAGGTTCCCGGCGAAGCCTTGCTTGAATTTAAAATTCATCCGGTCGGGAATCAGTACACGGATTTGGAGATGCTGTCCCGATTTTTGCCCAAGGGGCTCTGGGGGATGCTCTACTGGTACACGCTCTATCCGTTTCATGAAAGAATTTTTTTTGGAATGCTTAAAGCGATTGCCAAGGTCATTGAAAAACCCATTGTATCCGACCCTGAGCGTTTTACGCCGAGGCTTCACGGTTCGTGTGTGTTGCCGTCAGACTTTTAGCCCGAATATTTAATGAAGATTTTAGAGAGATTTTTTATTAGTAATGAAATCGCTTGTTGTTTTCAGTGCGTCGAATTAACAAGCTCCGTTGAGACGTATCTGAACATGCAACGCGATCATTTTTACATGTTGTTTCGATTCTACGTATGAAACTTTATCGCATACACCGAAAACAGCGTCTATCTCTGAGTGTCGATGCGGCCTGGACATTTTTTTCCAACCCCTGGAACCTGCAAAAGATTACACCGCCTTGGCTGGATTTTTATATCGCCAATGAAGTTTATAAGGCGATGTATCCTGGGATGCTCATAATGTATCGATTGAAAACCCTTTATGGCATACCCACTATCTGGATTTCTGAAATTACCCAAGTTGCCGAACCCCATTTTTTTGTTGATGAGATGCGTTTCGGCCCATACCGTTTTTGGCATCATCAGCATCATTTCAAAACGGTTTCCGGTGGGGTCGAAGTGCAGGATATCGTTCATTATGCGATGAAGTTTGGAATTTTTGGACAACTTTTCAATCATATGATGGTAAGTTCAAAGTTAGAGGAAATTTTTAACTTCCGGAAAAATACCCTTGAACAACTTTTCAATGATTTATGATTTTTTAAATGTTCGTGTCATATTTTTGGACGAAAGGAGCGGTATATGAGGAAAATTGCATGTCTGTTTATTATGGGTCTTTTTTTATGGCTTCCAAATATCGCTGCGGCTGCCGATGTCCCGGTGAGCGATGCAACGTCCGAATGTCTGGACTGCCATTCAACGTTGCATCCGGGCATTGTGGAGAGTTGGCAGAAAAGTCGGCACGCTCAAGTGACGTCCAAAACGGCAATGGCGGTGGAGGGGCTGGCACGTAAAGTGTCAAGCAAACAAGTGCCGGAGAACCTGTTAACGGTGGCCGTGGGATGCGCTGAATGCCATACACAGAGATCCAAGGCCCACGCAGATACTTTTGAGCACAACGGATACGACGTTCATGTGGTGGTCAGTCCCAAAGATTGCGCCACATGCCATGCTCAGGAAGCGGATCAATACTCGAATAACATCATGGCCCATGCATTTAATAATCTGGCCGCCAATCCTGTTTATCAGCTGTTGCAGAACAGTATCCTTGGAACCACAATGCCCGCTCATGGAAAAAAAGGCAGCATCACCATTAAACCCCCGAATGATGCCACTAAGGCTGAAGCCTGTTATTACTGTCACGGCACCAAATTGTCGGTTAAAGGGTATGAAACCAGAGACACCGAATTGGCGGGTGAATTGGAATTTCCCATTATTGAAGGCTGGCCCAACCAGGGTGTCGGCCGGATCAATCTGGACGGTTCACGGGGTTCGTGTTCTTCGTGTCATACGCGCCACACATTTTCAATAGAAATGGCCAGAAAACCTCACACGTGCAATGAATGTCATACCGGTCCCGATGTGCCGGCGTTTAAAGTCTATTCGGCCAGCAAGCACGGTAATATTTTCTCCAGCATGGGTGCATCGTGGAATTTTGACGCCGTGCCATGGACCGTCGGTAAAGACTTTACCGCCCCGACCTGTGCCGCCTGCCATGTGAGTTTGTTGATCAACACCGATGGAGGAGTGGTGGCTGAACGCACCCATCAGATGGGAAGCCGACTTCCATGGCGAATTTTTGGCCTGATTTATGCCCATCCGTCTCCCAAAGAACCGGATACCACCAAAATTCGGAACAAAGACGGGCAGTCCCTGCCAACCGCATTTGACGGCGAATTTGCCTCAAAATATCTTATCACGGATAAAGAGATGAATGTTCGGCGGGAAAATATGCAGGCCGTCTGCTTGAGCTGCCACGCCACGACCTGGGTCAACGGACAGTGGGCGCGCTTTGAAAACACCATTCGAGAGAGCAACGCAAAGACATTGGATGCAACCAAAATCATGGACGAAATATGGCGTCTGAACCTGGCCGATTTCAAATGGAACGATAAAGGGCCGGAGGGCAATCCCTTTGACGAGGCCATCGAGAGGAAATGGAGCAATACCTGGCTGATCTACGGCAATCACATCCGCTTTGCATCGGCCATGGGATGCGGTGGCGATTACGGGGTGTTTGCCCAAGGGCGCTATGATCTGTCCAAAACTTTCATGGAAATGTCGGATTGGCTTAAAACAAGAAAACGGATGGATCCTTGAGTTAATACGCTTCGCTCACAATTGGAATGATGGAACTATGGAATACTGGAATGAAGTTATACGGTTGTAACCCATTATTCCGCATTCCAGCATTCCATGGAAGTGGCATAAACCAGAAGCTATTAAAAGATCTTTATTTTATCAAATTTTAGAGTTTCCGAGACATGGAGCATAGGAGGGATATATGAAGGAGCGCTATTCTAATCCGTACGTTATCGGTGTTATTTTGGGACTGGTTCTGCTCTTTTCCTTTTACACCATGGGCCGGGGTTTGGGTTCCTCGGCTTCCTTCGCCCGGATCGCCACTGCCGGTGTCAACCTGGTGGCGCCGGAACATGCCAAGGCGAACGCGTATTTATCTAATTACCTTCGAAGGGGAAAATCGCCGCTTGTGGACTGGCTGGTATTTTTGACAATGGGGGCTGCATTGGGCGGTCTGTTTTCGGCCTTTATCAGCAATCGGATTAAAGGCGAAGTGGCCCGGGGGCCTTTCATCGGGGTTTCGATCCGGCTGTGGCTGGCCTTGGGTGGGGGCATTCTGTCGGGATTCGCAGCCCGTATGGCCCGGGGATGCACCAGCGGCCAGGCCCTCACGGGCGCTGCTGAACTGGCTTTCGGAAGCTGGGTCTTCATGTTGTGTATTTTTGCGGGAGCCTATGCCACCGCCTATTTTTTCAGAAAGGAGTGGTTGTAATGGGACCTTTGTATAAATTCGGATGGTTCGACTTTTCATACAGCCTCCAGTTGGCCGGGCTCATCGGCTTTATGTTTGGGTTCGTGCTCGAAAGAGCAGGGTTCGGTAACCCCAGAAAGCTGACGGCCATCTTTTATCTTAGAGATTTTGCCGTGTTGAAAGTGATGTTCACGGCCATTATCGTCTGCATGCTCGGACTTCTTTACTTCTCTCTCTTCGGGTGGATCGACCTTGGCCGCGTATATCTTTTACCCACCTTTATCTGGCCTCAGATCGTTGGCGGTCTTGTTCTTGGGATCGGGTTTGTCATGGGCGGCTACTGCCCGACGACTTCGGTGGTGGCAACGGTATCGGGGAAATTGGACGGGCTGGTTTTTATCATCGGAATGATGATCGGTTCTGTTTTCTTTGCAGAAGTTTTTCCCATGCTGAAAGGGTTTTACACTTCGGGTGACATGGGGGCAATTCGACTCACGGACGTGTTCAACATCAATTCGGGTATCATCGCATTTCTGGTCTGCATTGTGGCTGTCGGTGCCTACTGGTTTGTGGAGAAAGTGGAACAGAAATTCGGCGATAAAGATATGCTTCCGAAAGGTTCGCCGAAAGTCAAACGCACTGCGGCAGGGTTGCTCATTTTGTTGGGGCTGATCCTGGCCGTTGTCAACCCGGATCGAATCATTGCCAAGCCTGCTACTTCTGAAATCCAGACGGAAGAGGGGGTGGAAGCGGTTCAAAAACCGGCAGCGACATCGGAAAAACCGGATTCGACCGGTTTCAAAATTGTCGACGATGAAGGGTGCTAGAATAACAAATATTATGCCCGTCCGGAAAACTATCCGGCCGGGCATGCAGGCATAATCTAACATACGAATAGGTAAATTAGACACGCGATATAATCTTTACTCATGGAAATGTTACCGAAAGACTTTTCACAAGTGCCTAAAGTTTGAAGTGATCTAAAGTGCCTAAAGTTGAGGTAGCTCTATCGCGCTGTCATTAAAATATAGTTGGCTAAAAAATCACTTAACTTTAGCTCACTTTAGGCATTTGCAACTTTTTCTGTTTTAATATCGAAGTCAGTATATCAGTAAAAAATGTCGAGTAGGATTTGTACTCCTAAGTAACTTCTTTATGTTTGTTCAACCGTCTTGCGGACCATTTTCCCGACAACCGTTTTTTTTCAAACCTGTAATGATGATTATACGGACTAAATCTTTGCGATGTTATCCTTTAACTGGGCAATTTCCAGACCCAGACTTATACACTGCTTTCCTTCCATACACAAATCGGCGTCCTGGTCTTCAAGAAAGTGTTTTAACTTGATGTGGTCCTTTTTTAGATTTACCGTCCATGCTTTTTGCGCTTCATCATAATCGACGTCAACATCGATTCCACACTCGCCTACGTCCGGGTACAACTCTCTGATTTTATCACACAATGCTTTTTTATCGTACATGGCGAATCCCCCTTTTTTATGGTTTAATATTCGCTTTTACTTTACGATTTATTCATATCTTTAGTGTAATGCAACTCTAAGATAAGTCAAATTCTTTTATTTAATTTGGCGTGTTGTAGTGATAACTTCTTGGAGTACTGGAGCATTGGAGTGTTGGGAAAAACAACGACCCAGCCCCTTAGTCCTTCCAATACTCTATTATTCAATCACTCTACGACTCCAGTACATTCCCCATTCCTCTATTCCTTTTTACATCTGAACCCTGACACTATTTGAAACGCTCAGTTTAGGTTTAGAATTTCACCAAGCTTGGATTTGATGGTGTCCATCTGTGTATCGGACAGTGAAAAAGGGGATTCATTTTCCGAGGAGATTGCCGAATAATTTTTTGCATTGTTGTCTTTTTTGGAAAATACCAAAAGTGAATATTCCTTTTCACCGTTGAGAGCAACGGTATAGATCGGATTTTTTAAATCTTCTTTTTTTAAGTCGTCTAAATATCTTTCACACTCCAGACTGTTCAGAAAACTCAACAGAGAGCTAATCTTGGATGGGGCCACTTCATGGCCTTTTGTATCCTCCCACACGGTTTTGGTTTTTAATTCTTTAGCGGCTTTAGCGGCTGGGTCATCCTTTTTTTCAGGAAAGGTTTCAGGGATTTCTTTTCTAGAAAGAGAGATGGTTTTTTTCTCGAGGGTAAGCTCAATTCCTTGAATGGTATTTTGTGCAAATGACAATACGGTTTTATCTCGGAAATCGTCAACGGACCGATCAAAATTTCGCCTGAAATCTCCTCTGGCATGGTACACATTGGGATCGTCCGGCAGTTTAACAAAGGTGTGCTTAAAGGTTGGGGCTGCTTTGCCGATATCAAATTCCCGGAGCAGGGTTTCGCCCTGCCAGGCTTTCACATGGATATTTTTATCGTTTCTCAAATCATAACGGACATAATTTTTTGATTCCGATACCAGGGCTGTCAATTTTAATTTTTCAATGACATTCAGTATATTTTTTACCTTTGTTGGATCAGCGCGGTACCCCTTTGGTTCAATGTTCCATGTGTTGTCTTTTTGATTAAAAATAATGGAATTGCCTGCTGTTGTGATTTCAAGTTTTGAGATATTTTTCCCGGAAACTTCCGAAAGTTCCGGAAGCTGATAATGTGTTCTGTTTGACCGATGCAAGGCAAGATACAAGATCAGTGCAACCAGAATGGCTGCCAGAATGACATATTCTTTTTTCAGCTTCATATTCACCTCTTTTTATTTGGTTATAAAATACATGGTCCTCTGGGCCAGGAGAGAGTTCTCTGAATCCGCCTAAAGAATTGCGCAATAGTTTGAAGTGAACTAAAGTTTAAAGTGAGCTAAAGTTAAGGAATTCTAATAACTATATAAAACCAGTGGAGCGAAGCGACTCCATAACTTTAGGCACTTTAGATCACTTTAGGCACTTTTAACTTGTCCGGCTGTCAGAAAAACAGCCCTTTTTATGGGTAAACCAAAGCCTGGTCTTTGGGCCAGGATTCTTTATTTTTGAAACATCATCTGTATTTGTTTTTTTCTGGAATGGCGCCGCAGCCATACGATGAGGCCCAGAAAAACCAGCAGTACCGGCAGTCCGGCGATATTAAACGTCTTGACAAAAGTTTTTGTCAAAGATCCGGTATCATTCAACGGATTAAAACTAAGCACCTTGCTTCTCATGGTGGCAATATTTTCTCGATGGTTCAGGGCATCTATCGTGTTCAAGATAAGCATGTCATTGGGGCTGTCTCCTTCAGGGTTCAGAACATTGTCTTTTAGCATTTCTGCCGATGCCATCAAGAAAATTTTGGCGTGCTTTCCTTTGGATATGGTTTCGCCCTGGCTTTTTATTTTCGACATGTCAACGTTGGTCTTTTTCTCTGCCGGTTCGGACGTGCTTTCTTTTTTATCCTGGGCATCTGTATTTTCATCCTGTGATTTTTTTTCCGGGATGGGTTTGCCGGCAAAATAACTGGGGAACTCCCCTTCAACGATGTAGGCCAATGGAAAACGCTGCTTTTCATCGTCCGAGGGGGGTGGTGAGAGAAACATGGGATTTAGACTGATGTTTTTGCGTATTTCCCAGGATTTTTCAGAAGATGTAAAGAGCTTGACGGCGTTGAGGTTGTTTTTAGAAATCTGTGCCTCGTCCAATTCCAGAGGGGATATTTTAACCGCAACCAGCCCCTTGATACCACGCATAAAATTTAGATCATGATTGATATTTTTATTTTTGATGATGGGGGCAAAGTATATGGGTCTTTCACCACCTCCCATATTGCTGGGGAGCCTTTGCTTATGGCTATTTTCATCAAGCACATATGATTTTTTAATATGGATGCCATAATGCGACAGCAATTTGTCAAGCCCGGTATCCAGCGGCACATAGGTGGGTCCCCGGTTCAATCCAAAACGCTGCTGATTATTCATGTTGATTTCTTTGAAAGCATCAACGAACAGTGCAAGATTGGTTCCTTTCATCAAGGCCTGATCGATCTGATAAAGCTCATCATCGGAAAAATTTTCAGTTGGCCGTGCGATCATCAGACAATTGAGGCTGTCGGGAATGGACTGATCTTTCAGGTTGATGGGTTTCAAGCTGTAAGTTTTTGATATCAGATTTGAAAAAGTAGATATGGCATCCGGATTTTGTTGCCCCATGGGTGAGAAACTCGAAATACCCAGCGTGCCGTGTCCCGCCAGATACCCAAGATCCTGGTTGATATCCACCAGGGTCTCCAGGTTGTCGTTGACGATGTCTTCCAATTTATCAACATCCGTCAGATCGTACCGGGTTCCGATAATGGGAAGCCGGAGCACTTTTAACAGAGGTATCTTTCTGACTTTTCCCCCGTATTCCATTACAAGACCGATCATTCCTTTTCCGGCCGGGATGTTGCCATCGGATAGATCCGGCCATTGGAGTTGCATCAAATCGTATGGTTTCCATAACGGTTCCTTTGACGGTTCCGTAGAGGGATCGATGTAAGTATATTCCAGTTTCCCAAAGTTTTTGGTATTGAGGCGTTCAATGCTCTCTTTTAATTTTGCCGGATATTCAGAAATTTGGTTAAGACCCATTAAAGGCGCGACGGATTTTAATGAAGAAGACAGAAATAGTTTGACATTTATTTTATCCGTCAAGTTCAGTAATGCGCTGATTTTATTGTTCAGCTTCTGTATCGCCGTTGTCAGTTTATACTCTATCCCATTGATGGAAGTAATGGTGGGAATCCGCTCAACCATATCACCGTGAATCAACACAAGCCCCATGTAGGCTTTTTTGAATTTTACCTCATCTTCTTCATAAACTTGAATCTGAACCGGATTTATGCCGTAATTGTTTGCCAGGCTCTGATTTTCCCGCATCAAAGGGTTGATCCCTTCGGCCTCGGGACTGACATCATAGAATTTGTAGTTAAAATACGAATTGGCATGGATGGCATATTCCTCTAAAAGATCGTGTAGATATCGTTCTGTATTGTTATGCGGCGCGGGCAGGTTTTTTGTAAAAAAGACGTTGATAGTCAACGGTTCGGAAAGGGAGGACACCACCTCTTTGCTGGCTTCGGATATTGAATAAATGCTGTTTTCGGTGAGATCGATTCTGAAAAAGAGTGTCATCCCCGCCACATTGATGAGGACAATGATGACCAGATAAATAGAAAGTTTGATATATTTTGCATATCGTTTCTGAATGCCCATTTTAAGCTCCTTAATTTTTTCCCCGCATGACCAGATGGGTGCTGTAAAGTCCGATGAACACAACACTTAAAAAATAGATGACATCTCTCGAATCAATAATCCCTTTGGAGATGTTCTTGAAATGAAAATCGGCGCCGAGGTAACCGATGACACCGAGCAGTGCCCGGGGAAAGAAAAAAAGCATTTTATCGATCAACGTGAGGGTAAAGCAGATGGTCATACCGACGATAAATGCGATGATCTGGTTGCGTGTCAACGATGAGGCAAACAACCCCACGGCAACAAATGCTGCACCCAGTAAAATAGTACCTAAATAGCCGCCGGCCACAGGCCCCCAGTCGAGCTGGCCCATAAAGGCGATACATATCGGATAGGCAAAAGTCGGGATCAGGGCGACAGCCACGAACAGAACACCGGCTAGAAATTTACCTAAAAGGATATCCGTAAATGTTACCGGAAGGGTAAGAAGCATTTCATAGGAACCCATATTCAGCTCCTCGGAAAAGAGTCTCATTGTCACCGCCGGAATCAAAAAGGAAAATGTAAAGGGAAGCAGATTAAAAAAATTTCTCAGATCTGCCTGGTTGTAATAGAAAAATGTCGTAAAAAAGAACCACCCGGTCACCAGTAAAAAAATAGAGATGACGATATAGGCGATGGGAGATATGAAATAGTCTTTAAATTCTTTGTTACAGATACGAATCGCCTGTTGCATGTCAGTCCTCCTTGGTCAGCTCGCGAAATACGGTTTCTAACGTTTTGGTTTCCTGGTGAAACTCAATGAGAACCCAGGATGTCTGTTTGATGGTTTGATAAATGGTTTCTCTCAAATCTATCGCTGATTCACACGAAAGCCGTACACTAAGGTTGCCATTTTGTACGTCATGAATTTTTTGGATTTTTTCGACACCCTCGATCCTGCTGAATTGTTCGTTCACATCTTGAAAATCGGCGTTCAGCAGGTCTAAATGGATGAAATATTTTTGACCGGCGGACTGCTTGAGATTTTCCATAATATCGTCTGCAACGATCTTGCCTTTGTTGATGATGACGACTCGATCACAGGTGGCTTCCACTTCACTCAAGATGTGAGTGGAAAGAATGACGGTTTTTTCTTTTCCGATTTTTCGGATGATGTTCCGTATTTCTACAATCTGATTCGGGTCCAAACCAGATGTGGGCTCATCCAGTATCAAGATTTCCGGATCGGTCATCATGGCATGGGCCAGACCCACACGCTGATTCAACCCTTTGGAAAGTTCATTGATACTCCGATGCATAATTTCATCCAATCCGCATAAATTAACCAGTTGTCGGATCCTGGACATTCTTTGGTTTTTGTCCATTCCCCGAATTTTGGCAACATAGTCTAAATAATCAAAGACCAGCATGCTGTGGTATAATGGCGCTGATTCCGGCAGATACCCCATCAACTTTTTGATGTCTAAAAGATGCTCATCCAGCAAGTAGTCCTTGACGCGAACGGTCCCGGAAGTGGGCATAAAATAGCCTGTCAGCATCCTCAACGTCGTGGTTTTACCTGCGCCGTTGGGCCCTAAAAGGCCGATAATTTCACCTTTTTTGATGTCAAAATTGATTTGATCCACAGCGCAGAAATCGTTGTAATATTTAGTCAAATTTTCAACATGGATCATGGTTTTTCCTTTCTCTTTGCACGAACCCTATAAAAAAATTATTTTTTCAATATTTGTTTATTAGAAACATTTGTCGAGTTCATCAACCTAAAATTTTGTTTTTTTTTAATTGGGCAAATTTCAAATGATGCTTTGAACCAGCCAAAACAGCGCCATTCCAATGACAACGGTACCGCCTAAAGATTTCGTTTTTAGTGCGAAAATAAAAGTAGGTATTGCCACCCAAAGTTCAGGTTGCCAGACGGACATATGTCGGGGCATGCTGCTGGTGACCAATTCCGGTACAAGTAGCGCACTGAGAATCGCCGCTGGAATCAGGTCGAGCCATTCGATCAACCACCGGGGGAGATTGCGCCGGGACAATAACACCAGCGGGAACCAGCGCGGGACATAGGTCACCAGACCCATACCCAGGATGACCCATACCACCTTTTGATGAATTAACGTAACATCCATTTTTTTACACCGAGGACGATCGTCGCCGCAAATATTGAAGCCAGCACAATGTATGAACTACCTGGAATGATCAGAGACAGAATTACCGCCACAACGCCTGCGATGACCGCGGTGATTACATAAAGGCGTCCTCTTAGCTGAAAAATCAAAAGACAGATAAACATTGCCGTTAGCGCGTAATCGATACCGAACGCACCTTCGTGGATGAATTGGCCGCTGTAACCGCCAATGACGCTACTGACGACCCATGCAATATTTGCCGTGTGATTCACCACCAGCGCCTGATCCAGGCCCCAGATGTTCTGGCTGAACCGGGTGTGGTTGACGGCAAAACTTTCATCGGTGACACCATAGGCAAATAGGGACAGTTTTTTTCGGGTGGCGTTACCCAGAAATACCGCCAGAGACGAACTCATCAGCAAGTGCCTCAGATTGACTGCAAATGTTGTAATAATAATTGGAACGGCACCTGCACCGGCGGAAAGCATAGATACGGCAATAAACTGTGAACTGCCGGCGAAAACCAAAATAGACATCAGCATAATCTCTATGGGATGAAGCCCGGCCTTTTGGGCCAGGACCCCGAAGGCAAGCCCGATGGGAATATAGCCAAGGCAAATGGGCCAGGCCGCCGACAGACCTTGTAGGATTGACGTCTTGATACCTGAATTTTGCATAAAATCAATGAGAATCTTAAGGTTATTTGTTCGAAAAGGGTTTAAGTAAAATCATATCATTATTCATTTTACCCGAATGGTATATCGGATGATGATCTTTTTTCTCATCAATTTTCACCCAAAGGGCGAGCCGGAGACGTTCATTTGCTGCGTTATTAAGAGCTCGCAATAGTTCACTATGGCTTCGCCCTTAAGTGCCTTGCATATGAAAGTCTCCAACTCGTTCAAAATTAAGGTGATATCACACTTATTTTGGGGGGAAGCAGAATCGGACATTTTCTTGTCACACACCTTAAAGCTGTTTAATTTGAATAGGCTGTAAATTTTCCTAAAACTTGAAGTAAGTTCAAAACCGAATATATTTCATCGGCCAAATCGTTTTGTCAATTATTTTCTAATGTATATATATAAAGGGTGTATGTGCTGACATCAAGGCGATGTTTGACAAATTGGATATTTTTATTATTTTTGTAGATAAGATACGAAATTCAGAGGCCCGCACATGTTGTGGTTTCTATGAATTCTAAAAAAAATATCAATACTAAATAAACATATTGATAAAGGAAAGCGATATGAAAACTGACACCAACAATAAAAATGATGCGATTGACCTCAAATGCCCGGAATGTCGCGCACAGTTAAAAGAACGGAGATCGCGTACACCCGATAAATGCGAGATGATTTGCGGTGGGTGCGGACAAAGTTTCGATGTGTGTGACCTTGAAACGCTGGATGCATTGAAACAGCATTCTTAGAAATATCACCGTTGATAAGATTATTTCAAAAGTTCTTCAATGGCCTTTAACAGTTCGTCCAGTTCAATGGGCTTGGTTAATGTTCGCTGTGCCCCTAACATTTTGGCCAAATGTAAATAATCGTGTGGTCCTAATCGACCGCCCCCTGAAATGGCGATGATCTTTACATCCGGAAAGTCTTTCCTCAGCTCCTGGATGGTTTCAATTCCGTCTTTTTCCGGCATAATGAGATCCGTGATAATCAGATCCGTGGGGTTCTTCCGATAGAGCTTAATCCCTTCTTTACCGTCAGAAGCTTCGATAACCTCGTATCCATTTCGCTCTACCATTTTTCGGAGCATTGTCCGAAACTGATTGTCATCATCTATGATAAGAATATTTGGCATCACTTATTTTTTCCTGTTTCATCGGCTTTGTGGTGTATAAAGGTTTTTTTAAAAAATATGATTTGATGTAATTTTCTATTTTAACAGTTATATTCAAGATTTAATACTATAATAATAACCATATCAGACTCAGAGTCAAATGTAAAACTCAAGTTTTGCAACCTTAATTTTTAGTAACGCTATCTAAAGCAACCGGCCGGGAAAATTTTTTAAAGGTAACATCATATGAATGCGATGGTGTTGTTTTAACCCGCTTCAATAGGGATTATAAAGGTTCTCATTAATTTTCATGGGGGATTCAGGTATAAGCTAAAAGATGTCGATACTTTCTGCCGGGCAGGTGATCCAGACGTCGTTGCCGATGCCCATTTCATGACTGTTGAACAATTCTTTGGGGATCAATACATTTAAAGGTATTCCAGCATCAACCAGAACACGGACATTGAATTGTTCCTGGTTGAGCTGAATAATCTTGCCTTTTCGGGTATTTTCTTGAGTATGGCAGTTGTTTTGGCTGATCCTGACCTTGCCGGGTGAAATGGATATCCGGGTCTGCCCTGTTTTTTCAGACCGTGTCTTTAATTTCAGGTCGTTGGGAAGTCTAAAGTATTTTTGACCGTCTTCGTCGGTTTCGATGACAGCACTAAAAATATTTTCATATATGGATTTTGCAACCTTTCCCTCAAAGAGAAACAGGGTGTCATCTGCCAACCTTGAGGTTTGAACAACATCATGGGTGGTGAAAATCACTGAAATGCCTTTTATCTGATTGATCTCACGGATGATGCGTTCAATGGTAATCTGGTTTTCAACATCGACGCTGCTCATGGGTTCATCCAGAAGAATGACTTCCGGGGAACAGGCCAGTGCCCGGGCAATGGCCACCCGCTGGGTTTGTCCGCCGGAAAGTGTGTGGCCTCCGGCATCCTTATAAGATGCCATACCCACCAGCTCCAGCAGCTCATGGACCATCCGGGTTCTTATTGTTTTAGGTGTGTTTCTGATTTTTAGCGGGAAGTCGATGTTTTTATAGACCGTGGTGGTAAAGAGGATGGGATGTTGCTGGACAAGTACCACCTTGCGTCTTTGTTTAATCAGCCTCCCTATATTTGAATTGGTTTTTTCCTGTTTAAACCAGATTTCACCGGAGGTCGGGGACAACAGAAAGGCCAGAATTTCAAGAAGTGTCGTTTTTCCGGCACCGTTTGGCCCCAAAAGACCGATCACCTTACCCTTTCGAAGAAAAAGTTGGTTTAGATCCAATACTGCCCGACCGTCGTAGGCTTTGATAATGTTTTTTAACTCGTAAAGCATAGAACTCAGCTCGCTTCGCTCACAATTGGAATGATGGAATGCTGGAACAATGGAATAATGGTTTCTATGATAAGGCAATGTTGAATTAATGGCAATGTTGCGTTGACGATAAAACTAAAAATGAATTTAATCCTTTTAAAAATCAACCCTCCACTATTCCATTATTCCATATTCGAGGCATTGTTCGAATCTCAAAAAATGTTCTATATTTTAATTGA
>Ga0209928_1000063_pt1 | contig 22447 bp, 25 predicted proteins | sample SalPonF2_B_D2_MG_FD_185727 | JGI IMG/M metagenome (GOLD analysis project Ga0209928, IMG submission 185727) | Salt pond soil microbial communities from South San Francisco under conditions of wetland restoration - Salt Pond MetaG SF2_B_D2_MG... ...
CGCTGATGGGATTCGAAAAGGCGGTCGATATCCATAATTTCGTCGGTATTACCTGGCTGATCGCCTTCGCCTTTTTTGTGTTCTGGGTGTTTACCACCGGTGAATGGAAACAGTATGTTCCCACCACTAAAAAGTTGTTTGCGGTCATCCGTTATTACAGCTTTGGTATTTTTAAAGGCGAATCGCACCCGGTGCCGAAACGAAAAGGCGCCAAGCACAATCCATTACAGCGACTGACTTATCTCTCCTTAGCAGCAATGTTGCTGCCCATCCAGATGGTCACAGGAATTTTATACTGGACCTATAATTCTTGGGAAGCATGGGGACTTGGCTTTCTTTCGTTGAACGTCTTGGCAGTGATTCATTTGGCCGGGGCATTTTTTATCCTCTCGTTTATCGTCGTTCACGTGTATATGACCACCACCGGCCACACCATTTTTGCTCATATAAAGGCCATGATTACCGGATGGGAAGACATTGAAGAAGGTGTGGAAATCGAAGATTGGGAAAAAGCCTCTCGAAAACGATTTTCTGAAACCGCATCTGAAGAAAACGGGTAAAAACAGCGAAGACGGGCATTTCAATTTGCATCGATTCCCGTCTTCAGCCATTTTATTTTTTCAATCCAGCCATATGGGATGCACCTCGTCCACCGTTTCTTTCACGAATTTAAGGGCTTGAAGCAGCCGGGTATACATCAAAGCGAGACCGATATTTTCGGTGAAAATCATCAAAGAATCCAGATCCCGTTCAGAAACATCCCATCGTTCGTAGTGATACAGTCGAAGAACGCCGATGAGTTTGCCATGCAAGCTGATGGGAAGTGATACAATAGCACTGATCCCCTCTTTTTGGGCATCTTCCGGATACTGAAGACGGTCGGATTTTGTTACATCTCGAATAACAATCGGTTCTCCTCTTAACTGATGGTCAAGACTTTTTTTAACTAAAATTGGGCCTTTATTCATATAATTAATGCTCAGCCCAAAGCTGGCCAGAGCTTCAAGTTCTTCCGTATCAGGGTTGAGTACAAATATGGTGCTGCCTTTAATTCCCAAGGCTCCAACCAAAAGTTGAGTCAATTGAGTTGCCATATCCTCAAGATTATCGGACGCGGCAATGGCCCGGGTGACCACTTTATAAATGTCCATATTGATTCTGTCTTCGGCAACCATGGGATTCCTCCTTATATGTTCCAAACGTTTATAAAAGATATTGTTTTTTGGCTTCGTTCTAATGGAAACGAATGTATTTATGAAACAATACAAACCGTCGTGTTTTTCAAGGCCGCCACAACTTTACTGGAAACGCTTCCCGCAAAAAAACGCGCAATTTTTCCGGGCTTTCGATTTAATACCACGACGTTAAACTGACCCTTCTGTGCCAGATCGATGATATCTCCGGCAACATCCCTTTTTTTCGATTCAAAGACGATGTCAATGTTATCTTCTATAAAACCCTTTTCCAACAAATGCTTTTTAATCGTTTTAAGTGCATCTTCCTGTTCTTTAACCTTTTGCGACAGATAACTCAATGTGTCCCTCATTTGATCCATAATGGGACTGCCGCGCATTTCAATGGTCGGTACCGGAGTATATGCATTAAATAAGGTAATTTCAGCTTCTTTTTTGTCGGAAAAAGTACGGCAGACAAAATCCAGGGCCTTTTTGTCAAAGTTGGTAAAATTATAGGGTAATAATATTTTAGGGGTGCCCATACCGCCCTCCTTTCACCCTGTTCAGGGTTTTGTCGTTAACCTGAATTAACGCTTCAAATAGTGACAGGACTCAGTCTTGTTCAAAATAGACATCGACTTATTATCTATCACTCTTAAATTGTTGGACTTTTAATAACAATTCAAAGGAAACCCTAAAGTGATGGAATAATGGGGCAATGGATAAAGCAAAATTTCCAATACTCCATTACTTTCAAATTTTCGCAATTATCGATTTCTTATCAAACGACACATTTAGTGGATTGAACACTATTTTGGACACCAATGGACAGGACGATAAATTTTCTTTTTAGATTTATTGAACCGGTTCAGAGATAATCGGCTATCTTTTTAGAAATCAGGATTATTTGAGAATGGAGAGGGAGATAGAAAGAGAAACACCATGGGAAATTATCCGAATCTGGTGAATAGGCTGTTCAAATTTACTGTTTGATGTTTTATTTTAAGAAATGAATACGATTTTTGTCAACAATTATGATGCCCTTGATTGCACTTAATATAATAGAACCTTTCTCAAAAATAAGATTCGGCTTCAAAAGCAAGTTGAGCTTTGCGAAATCCCGATATTCGGGGGCGTGAAACGGGAGAGTACACCCCGTGAACACTCACCTATTGTCCGTTCAAGGGCGCAGGGCTTGGAGGCGGTTTGGGCGGTGTCTGGGGCGCCGGCTTGTCGAGTCTGTTATAAACTGACATCAGAAAGAGTGTGGCCAAGGGCTGGGTAAAAAGAGAACCTATAAATACAGAACTTCCAATGGCAGATATTCCTACAAAAAGGATAAAAACCACAACGTGATCCACGGGCTGCTCTTTTGTGACGATTGTAAAGCTCTCCTTAATCGCATCCATGAGGCCCAGGTTTCTGTCTGTCATAAGCGGCAGCATGTAGATACAACAGAATGAAACTGCCAGCACAAACACCACGCCCGGGAGAAAAAGAAACATTATTCCAATCAGAGTTATAATGAAAATAACGATGCCAAAGAGAAGAAGGGGGAAAAAAAGCCGCATGTGCAAAAAAATATCCTGAACTTTAGGCTCCCGCCCTTCTCTAATCAAAAGAAGAATAGAATGCATATAGCCGGCCATTGCCACCGGCCCCAATATACCCAGAGTAATGAAACTTATGACAATCAAAGCGAGGGTCATAAATATTAGTGGCGCAATATACTGTAGCGTTAGTTTCCAGGCGGTCTCGAGGTGATACTTAAAATCCATTGATGGCTCCCTCATAAAGTTGTGGATTATTTCTCCGTCATATTAAAAATATATATAGATATTAAAACATTCCAAGTCAAGTTCTGTCAGTTCAAAAACAGTTTGTCGGGTTTATTTTTGACATCCACCTTGTACCCATACCACAAATCATCTTTTAAACAATGGTGATTTTTTTAACATCATCAACAGATTCACTTGACTTAATAATAGCATTTATACGATATCGATAATAAGATCGATCGAGACCTTTTAAAAACGCCCCCTTTTGCTTGCCCGGTTAAATCGGTATTTAATATTTAGCCGGGGTCAATCCCGGCGTCCCCGATAATAGGGATTTATCAATAGGTTCAAATTTAACCCGCCACCGATCGTTGGTGGATTAATCCTTGAAATAGAGAATGATATGACCTCAAAAGCCTTTCAAGATTACTATACAGATGAATTCGCAAGTTGTTTTGGATGTGGAAGACTGAACAAACATAGTCTCCAAATAAAAAGCTATTGGGACGGAGAAGAAAGCGTATGCCATTTTCAGCCCAAACATTATCATACCGGTGGCTTTCCTGGTTATGTATATGGCGGGTTGATTGCCTCCTTGATAGATTGCCATGCCGCCGGCACAGCTTCAGCAATTAAATATCGTGATCGCAAAAAGGATACGGACAATAATGCACCCCTGCGCTTTGTAACAGCCTCTTTACATGTAGACTATTTAGCGCCGACCCCCATTGATTCAACCCTGGAACTCCGTGGCAAGGTCAAAGAAATCAAGGGCCGTAAAGTTATTGTCGGCATTACCCTCTCAGCCAAAGGTAAAGTATGTGCCAAAGGTGAGGTGGTGGCAGTACAGATGCCCGAAGATTTTTCATAAACAACGATTTTTTTTTCGAAGGTGTTGCGCTTTGAAGAATTAGCAAGAATGTGATGTTGCTTAAAAATTACAGGAGGAAATAAACAAATGAAGCGAGTCATACCCATGATAAAGCTGTTGGTGCTGGTGATATGTATGTTTTCACTACTGGCACTGACCGGGTGCAGCAACGTCAATAAAGAAAATTACGATAAAATAAAAATCGGGATGAGCTACGAAGAGGTTGTTGGGGTTTTGGGAAAACCGAATACCTGCGAAGACCCGGTACTAAAAACGAAAAACTGCATGTGGGGCTCATCTGACAAGCAGATCAAAATCAAGTTCGTGGCAGATACCGTTGCGTGGCGGTCCAGCAAGGGCATCTAACCCCTAAACTGACCGTTTCAAATTTAATAGAAAGTCACCTGAAAAATCAATCCGTCTGAACGAAATACCCCCGCCCTTTCAGGCGGGGGTATGGTTAATTTCTAAAAGATATTGCTTTTTAGATTAGAATGTAGGTGCGATACTCGAGAAGCCTGAAGGAAACGACCAGAACGCCTGCGACCACCGGGTCGTCGTGAATAATGACAAGCTCCTTGCTCTTGTTGAGTTTTTCAAGGTTGTCAAAGGTCCACAACTCCTCGTAAGGAATATTGACAGCATTTTCTACATGTCCCTCCTTAAATTTATCGGCTGACCGGAAGTCAACCAAGACCGGATTTCTCAGGGCCTTGGCCTTGTCAATTCCGATGACCCGTGCGGCAGGGTTGCTTTGGTTGGCGAACATGATGTTCTGAAGAAGCCTGGAATCGGTTTCAATGGCGAAGAAGGCGTCCATCCAGCCCTTCATCCCGACCCGCATCCAGTGGACTCTGGTGTAGTTTTGGGTTACCGCCAGCCTGGCGGCGTGATAGGATTTCCATCAAAGATTGTCGGCACAATAGAAGACCAGGGGTATGTCTTTGTCCTTGGGAAGGGCTTCGACGTCGAACTCGGCCTGGGCCAGATCGAAATCGGGCCGCTTGTGATCTTTGGGAACATCCATGGTGATGTGGACGGACCCGGAGGCGCGTCTCATGCACCAGTCGGTCATGTGAGTGAAGGCAGCGATGAGCATGCCCCCCTCGGACTGGATTTTGAGAGCTTCCGGCGGAGAAACGACCACCACACCTTCGAGCGTTTCAGGTGTCAAACTCATGTAAAACTCCTTTCTGTACAGTTTTTAAAATGGTTTCTTTACAACAGGTTTCAGGATCAAATTACAAAATTTATGCCAACGCCGTTGAATCTTGATATATCGAAGCAAACCCGCGTTTTTCGACGATTTGAGCAGATCTCACAGGTATGCATCAGTCAACAATCTGTGTCGTAAACTTGAAAATTACATGGGGGACAACAGGCAAGGAACATATACCGGATGTAACGGCTCAGAGTGAAACTCTCTTTCTTTTTGAATTTGAAACCTCTGATTTTATTTCACATATACATACTGCAGATCGGTGAAAACTCTTTGCGGAATATGCAAATCAGCACAGGGCTGAATTCTGGGTCCTGCTACTCAATGGATCTAATTCGGATGCACGTTCAAGGTTAAATCCACGTGGAATCCAAGCAAAAATCTGGGAACTGTAACAAACAATCTTTAACCAAGGCATTTCTTTTATACCCTAAAATATTAGCCCCACAGGCAATAACGTCTCTATTTAACACCATTTATTACTGATTTTCGTGATCCCCTCCCTGCCTACCGTACATCCAGTTGTCGTTCCCCATCGTAAGGATAGATATCGACAACAAGTCCATTTTGGAATTAAACTTTCCAAAATGGACGGGTTGATTGTTCGAAAATTTGACGCGAATGCGGTATAAAAAGCAAAAAAACGCATATCTGGTGCGATATCTCAAAGTTCAATGGAGTTGGCATAATTTTTGAAACAATAGCTAATACGATAGTCGGTTAACTTAATAAATCATTGGGTCAAAATTTGGAAGAGAGAGATTGTATTGCGGTTGTTCGCAGCTCTTCCGGACAGATGTTGGGGGGATTACGCATTTATTAAGGATATCTTTAGCTGATAAATAAGGAAATGAACATGTCAAAAATGAATTGCTGGGAATTCAATATGTGTGGAAGAGAGCCTGGTGGCGATAATGTGTCTGAATTCGGAATATGCCCGGCTGCGCTTGAAACGAGCATCGATGGTTTCAACCAGGGCAAGAGAGGAGGGCGTGCCTGCTGGGCGATTTCAGGAACATTTTGTGAAGGAAAAGCGCAGGGTAAGTTTGCAATTAAACTTAACGATTGCAAACAGTGTAGCTTTTTCAAATTGGTTCAAATGCAGCAGGGATGTAAATTCCAAGACACCCGGGAAATCCGCCGGGCACATATATTGGGAAATTTGAAACGTTTGGTAGGAGAAAAATACAAAGACCATTTAAACCTGGCAATTAGACCTCTCAAGGGACGGTGGGAAAATACACCAAAAGCCAATTGTTGGGAGTTTATGGAATGCGGAAGAGAGCCGGGCGGTGATTTCGTAGATGAATTGGGCGTATGTCCCGCTGCGGAGGACGCTGCATTTGAAGGTGTTAACGAGGGCGAGAAAGGTGGGCGTGTCTGCTGGGCAGTATCGGGGACCCTTTGTCTTGGAAGAGTGCAAGAAGGATTTTCATCAAAACAATGCGACTGCGAACGGTGTGACTTTTACCAATTGGTACAACTGGAACAGGGGAATAATTTTTTAAAGACCAGAGAAATCAGGCAGCAGTATACACTTAAGAAAAAAGAGCTCCATTTATGTAAGTACCCTGAAAGAGATCGAGCGAAAAATGTAAACCACAATTCAACCGGCGTCATAATGTTATGGGGTTGAGGTTGACACCATAACCCCTTGAAGGTGTGTTGGTCGTATCTCTGCAGGAAACGTTCAAAATCCAGTCCGAAGAGGGCATACTTATTGCCGCCCTCACCCACATGACGGCCTGTGCCCCAGGTCAAAATGGGATCAAGTCTACTATTGACCCATGAAAACCCAAAGATTATATATTGCAGTAAGTCACGTTTATTTAGAACAGAATATCCCGGAGTATGGCATTATGTTAAAGGGAATGGGAATGTTCGCGCTGCGCTGCTTTCGCCGCTGGAAAGCTTTGCATAAGGTATTGCCTGGAAACTCGTTTGACAAATAAGCCTTTATATTTATTAATAAAAACCATTATATCTACTGGGTTCACGCTTATTGCTTTTGCGGCAAATTCAGTGCTGTGCCGATTGGCCTTGGGCGAAAGAACCATCGATGCTTCTAGTTTCACCGTAATACGTCTGCTGTCCGGCGCTATTGTTCTTTTAGTCATCCTAAAAATCAACCGCAATAAAAATAGCTCGCCCATTAAAGGGAGCTGGCCTGCCGGTTTTATGTTATTTCTTTATGCTGTTACATTTTCTTTTGCCTATATTACTTTGGACACAGGAACCGGGGCCGTCATTTTGTTTGGCTCAGTTCAGATAACGATGATATTGCTGTCTATAATTTCGGGAAATCGATTGCATATAACTGAATGGATAGGTGTATCAATTGCATTCATTGGATTTGTATATCTGGTTTCACCTGGAGTAACCTCACCGTCAGTCATAGGTTTTTCTTTTATGACAATAGCCGGTATCGCTTGGGGTATTTATTCCCTTAAGGGGCGAGATTCTGTAAATCCACTTATGGATACGACCTATAATTTTTTACGTACCATTCCATTTGTTATTGTTTTGGCGATCATGGCGATTCAAAACACCCATTATTCGACTGAGGGGATATATTTGGCTGTATTGTCAGGTGGCATTATGTCTGGAATCGGTTACACAATATGGTATATCGCACTCGGTGGACTTTCAGCCACCCAGGCTGCGGTGGTTCAACTGTTGGTTCCCGTAATCGCAGCTTCGGGGGGGGTTATATTCCTTTCTGAGAAAATCACTCTCCGTCTAACACTTTCAGCCATAATGATACTCGGTGGCATTCTAATGGTCGTCTGGGGGCGATATTATTTTGTCCACTTAAAGTTAAACAGGAATTAGATTAGCACCCGTATTGCGGTCATAACGTATTTATGACGATAATTTTTCATTTTCGACACAAAGGATAGAATTTTCCTGTCTCAAACCAGTCAGTCTTGCAGAAACTGCTTCTAATTAAATTGGGGAACCGGCAGCTTTTTTTTCTTCATCTGTTTAATCAGATCAGGAAGTTGTTTTTGTGCAGCCCATAGTCGCAACGTCTGCCGATAGTCGTCGGCAGGAAATCCCAGAACCGTTTTTCCCGGCGCCACATCACTTATGACGCCGGCATTTCCACCAAGTTTAGCCCCGTCACCAATGGTCACATGATCTTTAACTCGCGAACCTCCTCCTATCATAACGCCATCACCTAAAGTTACGGATCCAGCCAACCCGGACTGACCGGCCATCACACAGGATCGGCCAAGTTTGCAATTGTGGGCGATTTGAATAAGGTTGTCTATTTTCGTTCCGTCGCCAATCGATGTCGCGCTAAATTTACCCCGGTCAATACAACTGCCTGCTCCAATTTCAACTCTATTTCCAATCTTAACCGTACCGATTTGTGGGATCTTGGTCAAGCTTCGACCATCGGGTGAGGGTCGATAACCAAAGCCGTCGGCTCCAATTGTAACATTCGGATGTATGATACAATAATTCCCTATCCAGCACCGTTCACGAATAACCGTACCGGACCAAATAATCGTCTGACTGCCGATAGTGGAGTCATCCAGTACGGTGACATTAGGATAAAGCTTGGTGTTCATACCGATAACAACACGGGGTCCAATATAACAGCCAGCCCCGATTGTTGCACCCTCACCGATTTTTGCTGTTGGGTCAACCACCGCCGTTGAATGTATACCGGGCTCACATTTCGGAAGCTCCGGCTCAAACAGTTGAAGGGCTGATGCCAGAGCAAGATCGGCATCGGCCACACGGACAAGTGCCCGGTTCTTTCCGGGTTCGATATCTAAGATGTCATTGACAATTGCGGCGGAAGCATGTGACTGGTCCCATAATTTTATGTATTTCTTCTCCCCAATAAACGTTAGCTGGTTTATTGTTGCCTCGGATATTTGTTCTACACCTGTGATCATGATCGTCGGGCTGCCGATAAGTGTACCGTGTAAGGCTTGATTAATATGTTCTGTTGTATATTGCTTCATAATTGCTCCTGAATAGCGTCCTGAGTGTTGCATTAATTTTTCCGGGTAAGGATTTTCGATCGGACTTTGTTGAGGTTTAAGGTTTGATGATAGCGAATCGGGAAGGTATAAATTCAAACCAAATAAAAGGGCATCCCCTTAATATTAAAAGGAATGCCCTTTTTACTCAGAACAACAAGATTAAATCACAGTGACATTTGCAGCGGCAGGACCTTTTTGTCCTTGCTCTATGTCAAAGGAAACTCGGTCGCCTTCATTGAGGGATTTAAAACCGTCTGCATTGATTGCAGAATGATGAACAAACACATCCGCTCCGTCTTCCTGCTCAATGAATCCGAACCCTTTATGGTCATTAAACCACTTAACAGTTCCATTGGTCATGATAACATCCTCCTTTCTTAAAAATTTTCAACGTCACAAACTGGAGGGTGCCACTTTGACAAATGGATTGTTCCTTCAGAGAGAAACCGTCCCGCAGATTAAGCAGGACTTAATTGATTAAAGTCATAATAATCATTATTTAGAAAGAAATCAATCTAATCGTTTGTTTTTTTTAAAAAAATGGGGAGGTGCGTATTTAAACATGCAAAAACGAAATGTTAAGCGAAAACAAAAAAAAGCTTCTATCCACTCTGTTTTAATATTTCTCTGAATTATGCCGATAGCCCATCCCATTTTTCGTAAAAATGTTACGTTCAAGTTTGGATTTTGATGTGTGAAGGTTTTTACAGCCTTTCGCACCTTTACTCCGTTTTTCAAATTAAAAAAACAACGTTGAATTCGACCAGTTTTTCTTTTTCGGAATGAACAAGGATCACCCCTTTAAATAAACACCATTGCCAACACTCTTGACCTTGCCCTGCTTCTTAAGCTTGTAAACAACATTATGAATCTTCTTTTGGTTAAATCCGGTCTTTTTCATGAGTGCAGCACTATCAGCGCCCTTCCTGGATCTGTTGATAATATTAAGAACCGTATCAACTGCGGTTGCGGGCTTTTTTGCAGCAACGTTCTTTGCGGCGGGTTTTGTAACAGTCACCTTCTTTGCCGGTTTTGTTTTGACGGTTTTCGCCTTCGGTTTTGCAAGTTTATCCAAGGCGACAATTAATCTATCAACATGTTTAGCAATTTTATTGAGTTCTCGGATTACAGCCTGCAGATTCTTTTTAAGGTTTATTGTTACGTTATCCTCCCCCTTTATAAGTTCAAAGATTTTCCTACTGGCAGGTACTTGTTTAATCCGATATTCCAATTTAAGCGCATCACTTTTCGTCATTTTAAAACTGGCACCAACCAATTCGATTGGCCGCCGAGATCTTGTATATTTGGCGCCTTTACCTGAATTATGCGCTGCCAACCGGTTTCTCAGATTATTGGTTATCCCGCAATACAAGGATTCATCAGAGCACCGAATCAGATAAACAACCCATTGTTTTTTAATCATTTTTCAGTTTCACTCCAGACCGTCTTGCATATGCGAAAAAATTAAAATGGGGCAATTTAATTGCCCGCCAATCGGCTTAGGATACCCTTCTTTTTAGGTTTAGGTTGGGGAAGACCGATGTGTTTACAGATAACACTTTCGAGTTTTTCATCTGAGACATCGGAACCTTCAACCACGATTTCTTCTCCTACCATAACGGCAGGAGCGACCGGCAGGTCACGCTCAAAATACTCATCGGTGCTATATTCTGCTTTGGGTTTTGATATGGTTTCGATTTCAATGTCGTACTTTTCGCCCAGCCTGGGCATCATCTTTTTAAAATGCTTTCACGGCTTTCCATTGGGCTCATTGAGAAAGAATCTGACTTTGAGCATCCTTCCCTCCTTTTTGAAGGTTGTAAAATTCTTTAAGGATTTACTCCTTTGGGTTCATTGGATTCATGGCAGAATCCTTTATTGCTCACTAAAGGCGTTTTTTCGCTTCCGCCATTCGGATCAAAAATTGACTCGCCGGTAGAAAATCCACCAGGCGAAGGTCGCTTCGTTCATTTCCCTGGCGATCTAAAAAAACAACTGTCGGGACCCCTTTGACCTTATATTCCTTTAACAGATGTTCATGAATCGGATTCTCCTTACGCGTGAGGTCAACTTTGATCATGATAAAATTCTGTTTTGCCTGTTTAACAATTACGGCATCATGAAAGGTGATCTCTTCGAGTTCGCGGCAAGGACTGCACCAGTCAGCAAAAAAGTCAATAATTACAGGCTTCTTGTATTTTTTCGCATCTTGCAAAAGTTCATTGGAATAGGGTTGCCACGTCACGCCAGGTCCCTGCATGATCCATGATCCTATAAGTATCGTAGTAATAGCTATGCTTATAATGACAATACCGTTCCTGATCCAATCAAATGCTCGAAAGCTCGCTTTTGTCCTGTCGATCCATCCTAAGTGGAGCCCTGCTGCAAAAGTCACGGCTGCTAATAAAAGGATTCCTACCGTTCTGGGCAAAATAGGTCTAATGAAATGGGCAGCCATCCCCACCAATACCCATCCCATGAATTTTCTGACCCAGATCATCCATTCACCGGAGCGCGGAAGTTTATCGATCTGTCCTGAAAATATGGCCAGAAAGAAAAGAGGCAGACCAAGGCCGAGGCTTAAGGTAAAAAAGACGATGAATCCCAGCCACGGGCTGCCCATGCTTGCTACCCAAGTCAGCAATCCTAATACAAAGGGACCGATACAAGGAGCTGCCACCACTCCCATCGTTAACCCCATGAACAACGTCCCCAAATAGCCTGCATAGGATTTTGATGCAGCCTCCATGAGGCCGCTGGGTAGTCGCAATTCCCAGAAACCAAAAAGACTGGTAGCAAAAACAATCAAAATCGCAGCCACCGCAGCAAGCACTATAGGGTTCTGAAGCATGGCACCCATAAGACCGCCAGTCAGGGCAGCAGTTACACCAAGTGCCGAATTTGTAATCGATAAACCGCCGATGTAACAAAATCCATGGCCGATTAATTGGCCCTTGCCGCTGCGGCCGCCAAAATAAGATACCGTAATGGGAATCAAGGGATAGACACAAGGGGTCAGGTTAAGGGCCATACCTCCTGCAAAAATACCTAAAAGGGTCCAAATCATGGCCCATCCATACAGCGGACCAGGTGTCTCTGGTTCATGGGTCGTTCCCGAGAGTCCGGCCGGGGTCATCTTTACCGGAAAGCCTTTGGTGTGCCATTCCGGGTAACCCAAAGGATCACGATAAATATTTTTGTAACCGAGTTTCACAGCCACACGGGCTGCCGAGTCGCTTCGGACTCATGTCAGGCCCGCTCAGTAAAACACAATGGTGCGATCCTTGTCCATTCCGAGAAATGCTTTCAGGTCGCTTGCCTTGCGCCACCGCGACCACCAGGTGGGCTCCATGGGGAAATTCACCGCACCTTTGATATGACCGGTGCGATATTCCCATTCTTGCCGCGTATCTACAAGAAAGAGGCTATCAGGGTTTTCGCTGTATTGCTCCCATAACTTTTCCGTATTGATAATTTGATATCCACCACGCTTCGCCTCAGCTTGGACATCCTCCAAGGTCGCCTCTTTCGGGGTAACGCTACCGTTGGTGAACCAGAGGGCTGCTACTGTCATAGCAATGGCCATAAAGGCCAAAAGCGTCTTTTTAACCCCGTTCATCTGAATCCTTTCTTACAACAATCCTTCTCTTTTTAATTTTGTAACAAGAAAATCAGCCCCTGATCGCGATAGTCCCAATCCCTCTGCAAGATCCATTGGATCTAAGGAATTGGTCTTTTTAATAAAAGCAATCACTTCGCTCTCCAGTTCTTCCAGCCAGCTTTCAAAAAGGACAAGTACCTCGGGAGCTGCCACAGCAGAGAGCTGCCTGGACTGGGCCACCTTCTCCACCAGACTTTGGCACATTTTTGTTGGATCGACACCTTCGTCCATGCATTCTGCCAGTCAGAGGTGAACCAGGCTGGTCACTTTGTCATCACCGGAGTCACCAACAAGGTTCATAACGAATCTCGTTCGGGCATCCTCATCCAAAAGCGGAAAAAGGTTTTTTATAACTAAGCTTAATGCAGATGCTGCCTCTTGAGGCGTCATGTTGTTTACTAATGATTAAATTTTGTCCACACTCATAGAATCATCTCCATAGGTCAAAAAGTTTTTCTCCGTGTCAATAAATCTATAGCTAAACTATTCAAATTCATTAGAATATCAATGATTCTTTTGTCGACCAGTTCATAGTATATAAATGGCCCGTCTCGCTCTACCTTGACCAGGAGCGACCGTTTCAATTCTTTCAGATGATGCGAAACCAGCGGCTGGGAAAGTTGAAGTTCCTCAACGATTGCCGAGACCGATTTTTTTCTATTGCTGATGCACAGAAGTATTCGCAAACGATTTTCATCGCTCAGGCTTTTTGCTAAAAAGGCAGGTGCTTGCAGGTTTTCCATATGCAGACTATTTTTATGATTTTTCTTTAGCAATTATCTTCCTCCATACCTATACCGGTTAAGGGCTCCGAGCGCGCTATATCAAGGATCATTTTTGAAATACAAATAAGCCATAAGCATATAAATGTCTGTTTATATGCTTATCTAAAAAATATCAATTAAAATTTTGAAATTTCTCTATCCATCTCTGTTATTAGGAGAAGCCATCTCAAAAATAGGATTTTGGTTCAAGATCAAGGAAATCAAGGAATTGCACGGAGGCGTACTTTTGTACGCCGCACAAGCGATTCCGCAGATTGACGCAGAGATTGGGCAAAAAGGCCATTTATGGATGGAAACTAATTAAGACTTCCAATGCATTTTAATTCTGATGCCAAACTTTGATATTGAAAGTGCAATCGAATTTGAGTGGTCTGAATTGAAGGTTAATGGTAGAACTGTCGCATTTTTTAATAAAATGGTATCTAGGTTTTTAATCCCTTGAATTGAATCAATACCTGAAGATCACCGAGAAAAAGATGGGCGTAAAAAAATGACCGGGATGACGTTTTTTATGAAAGTCCTATTGCTCTTCCTGTAGGTTCTTCTGCTGCAACTTAGCTGTCCTCAACGACTCTTTGATGTCTGTATTTTGAGGGTCAATGGCAAGGAGATCCTGCCACAGCGCAATCGCCCCGCTGAGGTTGCCTTTTCGGTATTCCTGAAATCCCTGTTTGAAAAGAGCCTTCTTGCAGTAACCAAGTTTTTCATTGAGATGGGTGCTGTTGAATGAGAGTTTCTTTTCAAACCCCTTGAAGTACGCATAGTTTTTCAGCAGAACATCGTAGTTCCTGCCAGCGGATGCAAAGTCCTCTTTATCTAATGCCTTGTCGGCGGCTGATGTTATATTCTCGATGCTCTTCACATACTCTCTCACCAGTGCTTGATCATGCGGGTGCTTTCGGTACTCAACATTGTAGACATCAATCGCCTTCTGGCACTCACCTGCTTCCATATGTTCTTTGGCCAGATTGGCCGCTTGAGTTGATGCCCGACTGGATATCTGTGAAGAATCCTTGACAGGAGCCGACGTCTTAACAGAATGTTTGTTGGACAGATTGGCCGATTGACCGGATGTTCGACTGGATGTCTGTGAAGAATCCTTGACAGGAGCCGACGTCTTAAAAAAACTTTTTGGTGAAATCCAGCTTTTCATCTCCGCACACGACTGAAAAATGGGCAAGAGCATAAGAATGAGAACAATCAGTTTTGACCTGCGAAGATTAGTCATCCGACGGCCCCCACAACAGAGAGTGGCGCATCCTGGACATCGTCCTTTTCCATCAGTTCAAGAAAGATCTCAACCAGATCCGGACGGAATTGTGTCCCTGAATTACGAGCAATCTGGCGCAACGCTTCCTCTTTAAAGAGTGCCTTTCTGTAAGGCCGATCTGAAGTCATGGCGTCAAATGCATCCGCTATGGTTATTATCGCTGCAAACAATGGAATATTGTCGCCAACCAGCCCATCGGGATAGCCCTTGCCGTTGTGCCACTCGTGGTGGTGACGGGTGGAAGGGATATACTTGAATAATGATGGCGCCCAGCTAAGAATGGATGCTCCGTAAACCACGTGTTGCTTCATCTCCTTGTATTCAGCCTCGGTGAGTTTGCCTGGCTTGAGCAAAATAGAGTCAGGTGTCTTTATCTTACCGACATCGTGAAATAGACACGCGACCTCCAGATCTCTCAGATCCTCTTTGGAAATGCCTATCTGGTTGCCAATGAGGAGAGACAGCTGAGCAACCCGGGCGGAATGACCATGGGTATAGGAGTCTCTCGCGTCTATGGCTGCAGCCACCACCTTCACTATGGAAACGTAGGCCTCTTCAAGATCACTAGCATATTCAGTAAGTTTTCCCCGCTGAGTGGCTATCAATGCTGACATTTCATTAAAGTTATGTGTCAGTTTCCCCAGCTCATCCTGAGAGTAGATCCTTAGGGGATTTTTTGTAGTTCCATACTTTAATTCTTCCACACCCGCTGAGAGCTCCTTTATGGGCTTTATCAGGAAAGATGCCAGCAACGAACTCGCGAATATGCCAAGAACAACAATGATTCCGAAGACTATCAATATCATGTTGCCGACTTTTCGCTGTGCTTCGATCAGGATGGACTTGTTCATGCCAATGATCACACTGCCCAATGACTTATTCATAAAGACTATGGGGCACAATATTTCGAAAATACTGCCCGATGAATTTGTCAATTCTTTTACAGTGGTCCCGTCAGCAGTTTCTCTGTAAAGCCGACCCTGGGCAATGGGCTTGGTCTCCCCGATCATCTCTGTCGCACTATGGACAATCGTCTTCATGTCCGGATCGACGATGGTCACATAGAGCATGTCGCTGTTTGATGACTTCGCCTTAAAGACAAGATTGTCAAGGCCCAAAAGATCCTTTGGCATAAGGTTGTATCCTGCCGAAGCAGCAATACTCTTACCCACTGACTCCCCTCTCTTGATAATCTCATTCAGTATGTAATTGTTCATTATCTGTACCGTTACGATACAGAGAATAAAAGAGGTGCTTGTCAGGAGAATAACCACAAAGAAAGCAATCTTGAATCGAAGACTTGCAGACCGATATCTCTGTGTCATCAACGGCACTGAGGCCCGGAAGAACTTTAAAAGTGCATGAAGGTAAGAAGATGTTTTATTTGCAAATGAGCGAAGGACCGCTATCATAATGATCTCTCATGATCACTGGTTTTAAATTAGTAATACCTTGTTTAGTTTTTTTGAGTGCAAATGAGACAAAGACCGCTATCATAATGCGCTCTCATCATCACTGGCATTTTTTAAATTGGTAACACCTTTTTTATCGGCTAAACATAAGGAAACTTTAATTAAAATTATCGGATTTAAAGAGAATTAATCAAAAAAGAATATGCTAATGCCTGAAAAATCAATAAAAATGTCAAAAATCCTCAGGCCGCCAATTCCGCAGGAGGGAGTCGGGAAATGGTGTCAAATCTTGACGGGATGTTGCCCAAATAACTTTTGAATACGTCGCAGCCATTTGCCATATCCATTTCATTAACAACATCATAACGGAGCATTACAATAAGGATAACAGAAGGTTATTGGGTTTGATCTTGATCTGTTTGCCGGTTTTTGGATTCCGGCCGGTGTATGATTTGTATTTCTTGACATAAAATGAGTACAGGCTACGGATTTCCCAATCAGGGTATTAGGGTCGGATCATGGCAAGCAACTATAATAACTACAAAAGTTGTTTAAAATAGACCCTATAATCGTTCTAAACGGCTCTTTTTGACACATTTTTAAAACGTTTAATTTATTATATCAGGATGTTCCTGTGGCCCGACCCCATTTGAAACAGTAATTGAACGAAAGGGGGGTCTCAACAGTCTCGATTGGTTAAGATACGCACAACGGATTTAGTAGAGGGGTAAAATATTTTCTCCGTAACCTGGAAAAGAGTTGATGATATCCTCCTTTAACGCCCGTGCATCAGGATAGCGGTCTTCCGGGCTCTTTTCCAGGCACGTCAATATGATGCGCTCGATTCCCGGATCTAATTTTTCGTTGAATTTGCTCGGTGGAGACGGTGGAACCCTAATGATTATGTCCATGAGCACCTTCTCCACTTCATGATAGAAAGGGAACATCCCTGTGTAAAGCACGTACATAACAACGCCAAGGGCCCAGACATCCGAGCGCCTCTGGCTTTTTCCCATAATCTGCTCGGGTGCCATATATGGCCGGGTGCCTGTTGACGTTTCGGACGTCTCTTTCTCTCCGAGTTCTTTGGCCGTGCCGAAGTCCAGAAGTTTTATGCTCCCGTCAGGCTGAACCATGACGTTTCCCGGCTTTATGTCTCGATGGATGATCCCGATGCCGTGGGAATGCGCCACCACGTCTGCAAGCTGAATCACCACCGACTCTATTTCCGCTTCCTCGAGCTCTCGTTCAATCACCTCATAGAGTGTTTTCCCAAGTATAAACTCCTGAATCATTACCCTTTTGTTTTTTATTTCTATCATCTCAAAGACCTTTGGAATCCCTTTATGTCCGGCGAGTTTCCTTAATATATAGGCCTCTTCTTCAAACTTGGCGTTAAATTTTTTGTCCAGGGGAATCTTGGCAATAAAAATCTCCGGCGGGTCCTTTGTTACATCTTTGATCTTCCAAACCTCGCCGAAGCTCCCGATTCCCAACCGGTTCAGTTGCTCATATCCATGGACCAGAAGTTCTTTTTCAGTTGACCTGGGATATAAACCTTGAAATATTTGTTTACGGAATCTCGAAGCGTCGTCGCCCTTTTCCATCGGGGCGCATACGTCTATCCTTAATCGTTCATATCCGCCGTCGTCTGACATACGGACGCATACGCCCAATCTTTTTACAAGCTCTTCAGAATCCACGGGATAGGTAAGAAAGTCGACCGCACCGGCTTTCAAAGCTGAAGCTGCTATCTCCTCTGAGAATTTTTCCAGAATCACAATCACCGGCTTTCCGAGGTTAAAATCCTCAATAATCTGCCCGGGAGCAAGATCGAATCTTTTCGAGGATAAGAGGGCAACATCTATCTTTTTCTTTTCTGCAATGATCCGACGGGCTTCTTTGAAATTCACGGCGGTATAGACTCGATAACCGTAATTGTTAAGAATCTTTTTTAATTTGGCACCTCTAATCTGGTCGCTGTCTATAACTAAAACAACACGTTTTTTACTATACAGGACCCGATCCATTTTTAAACACCTCCGGAAAATTCGTCAGGCAAAACATCGTTAGGCAGTTCAATTTAACTTCACACTACGCAACATGATGGCATCTTCAGGGCAGACCTCATGGCAGCAGAAACACCTTATGCACTTTGAATAGGTTACCTCTGCCATCCGGCCTTTCATCTTGACTGCATTTTTAGGACAAATGTTTTCGCAATCCCCACACGCTATGCATTTATCCGTAACAACAGGGCTTTTTCTTGGAGGTTTTTTGCCGGTTAATAGATGATCGGCCGTGTTTGGGAGTCTGAATCCCTTATAAGCAACATCCTCGGGTTTCTGGATCGGATAGTCAATCCTCTCGGGCCAAAAACCGCGAACTTTAGCCCTTTTAAGTGCCGGTATGCCCACGGGCTCGACGCCCAAAATTTTGCATACGGAAATATCCATGGCCACATAATCTGTTGATGCAAGAACCAGATCCATTTTTACCGGATCTCCGCTTCCAGGTCCCTGGCCCTGCATTCCCATTATACCGTCCATGATATAAAGGTGTGGCTTTACGATGGTAAGAATATCCAGCATTATGTCCGCAAAACTAGCTCTTCTTGGGAACTGAGCATGGTATTTTGCCTTGATAAGACCGGGAACGACGCCATACATGATTTTGCAGGCCAGTGTCATATACTGAAAGGAGTGGGTTTTAAGTTTCGGCAGCGCAATGACCTTATCGGCATTTAATACATAATCACAGATGGGAGACCTTTTCAATCGTTTGCCATCGGGGATATCAAGTTTCTTGACGCCCGTATCAAAGTTCAGAGGAATCTCTTCTTCTCTTGCTAAACTCTCGAGCCCTGAACGCCCATAGGCCTTGTTAAGATTTCTTTTGGAAAAGGATCCTGCAGGGGAGTCTCCGATATACGGTTCTCCTCCTGCCCCTCTTACAGCCTTAGCCACAGCCCTTACAAATTCAGGGTGCGTGGTCACGGCCTTTTCCGGCTCTTTGCCTGATAATAGATTAACCTTGAGAAGGACTTTCTCGTTCTTTTTTACAAACTGCTCCATCCCTCCAAGAGGCGCAAGAAGGGTTTCGATCCATGGATCTGAATATGTGGCCTTAATAATGCTGACCTTTGCCATTTCTTTATCCCTCTACCATACGGATTTTACTTGGTTAATCATTCCCCCTTCCCCGCATATCGGGACCTTCAACGGGTGGGGATTGATACGCTAATCCTGTCAAGAAGCGCCACGTGGCCTCCCCACCCACTTTCAGGCCAGCCGGTGATCTATTGAGATTACCACATAAAGTTCACTTCTCCAAATACGTTGGTGATATCTGAAATCTCAACTAATTGAACCAAATTTTCAACAGTTATCGTATATTCTTATAATCTCACCAGTCCCTTTTCCTTCGACACTTCTTACATATCCATTTATTACTTTACTCATTGGAATAGGATTGTGACCAGGGAAGTATGCTTCATATTTTTCTACTGCATCTTCAACAAGACCAGATGACACAACATTAATTCTACACCCATTACTCAATTCGAGGGACACCGCTTTGACAAAACTATGGATTCCACCATTAACCATAGCGGCGCTTGATGTTAACAACACAGGATGATCAGCTAATATTCCAGTAGTTAGTGTAAAGGACCCTCCAGCATTCAAATAATTTTGCCCGATTCTTACAAGATTGACTTGCCCCATCAACTTACTTTTTATTCCGATATAAAAGTCGTCCTCACTCATGGAATCGAAGGGTGCCCACTTGGCTTCGCCAGCAATGCAGACAATTGCATCCATTTTCCCCACGAATTCAAACAATGCTTCAATGGATTTGCTATTAGCAATATCTACTTTGACATCGCCCGATTCTCTTCCACCAATGATAATATCATGCTTCTTTGATAAATGATCGCTTACCTTTTTGCCAATTGTGCCGGTTCCACCAATTATTAAAATTTTCATTATCACTCCGTTTTATGCTGATTTAATGAGATACTTATTGTCATTTATTTGTAAATTTCAATGCTCAACTATTAAATGAGCGGAAATAATTCTCACGTATTAAATAACAGAATGAAATTACAGACACATTGCAGGAAATACAGGTCTTTGCTTGATGTTTACTTCAAACATAAATCATAATTATTGGTGGATATTTATGATTCAAGTTTCAATGGAGAGTCCCTGAATCAAATCAAATTTTTAATTTTACTCACAAACCTATTTGTTAGAAGGTCAGGTCTTGTCATTCGGATCGATTCGCCAATAGTCTGCTGGCTTGCCGCACCATTCAAGAAATTGTCTTGTGTCATTGCCGAGCTGTTCTATTGTCCATTGCCGAGTTGATCGGTTCCATGTTGTATCAATCGAGGCTGTTCGGCCAGACATTTTCATCTTTTTAATTAGACTCTTGCTCGACGCAATAGTTAAATGGGAGTACGGGATAATAATCGACGGATCTACACCGATAAACTCGAAAACCTCGGCAAGAACTACATCGGGGTTATTAACGTACTCATCAAACCATATGATCTTGATTCGATGGTCAGGAAAGTGCTTCCGGTAAGCGCTGATATTTTTCCAGTATCGGCTCGATTCGACAATGTTTGGCTTTTTTCGAACCATATCATTTATTGAGGTGTTTGCGAACAGGGAGCTTGGCGTTGACATCCATTCGACATAAGCAGATTCCATTCGGTCAAGTGGGTGGCGGACCGAGTAAAGGATTTTCGCGTCTGGAATATGTTTTATAATCCGTGATATCGTATTAGGAAAGGCGTTTGTGCGTGAGTATGACGTCGACGCATCGATGATAGCCCTTTCGCCATTGTAGCCTGAAAAAAGGGACATGTACCAGCTCCAGCCGCGTGCGTACCGACGGTTTACAGAAAAGAAATGTGGTTCTTTTCCTTTGACAACGAAGACATCGGGGTGATTCGAAAGCATCACACTGATGCTGGTAGTCGCCGACTTCTGTGCACCGATTAACAGGAAATTGGGTTTCGACATGCGCGTCCTTGTGCTTTCTTACCAGCATTACAATGTGTCGTATAGGTACGTATAGAAGGCAGGCATCATGAATTTCCGATCTACAGGCTGGAACACAAGATAGCGAGGTTTGTAATTAGATCAGATCCTGACCTTTTTGTTGTTAAAGGACAAATCCCACATCTACACTTCTGATCATCTATGATAAGGATGTTTGCCATTTTTTATTGAACAAGGAGTTTATTAAGTCATATGTAACATTATCCATTATTTCTAGCCCCCAGCCCAAATCCTCTAACTCTATGTTAGTATCGGTTATAGTACAATATTTACCTTTGCCTATAATATTAAAAACATCTTGAATGAGTCCTGGGATTTCAATGCGCATAAAACCTTTTGTTTGGAACCTCAGAAATAAATCATCTAATCTATTTTCCATCTTTTTACCTCTTCAATAAACCCTTCTATTAAGTCATCACTCCTGCCAAGGGTAGTACCTTATTTGCCTGCAAGAGTGTTGTGTTCAGGCACATTATCTTTGTTCGGTGGATGTCAGTTTTTGTAGTAACGGATCTATGAGCGAACTTTGCTAAGGTTTAAGGTCTTACGATGATAGCGAAGTGACGGTATAAATTAAAACTAAACAAAAGGGCATTCGCTCAATATTAGAAGGAATGCCCTTTTTACTCAGAACATAAGATTAGATCACAGTGACATTTGCAGCAGCAGGACCTTTTTGTCCTTGCTCTATGTCAAAGGAAACTCGGTCGCCTTCATTGAGGGATTTAAAACCGTCTGCATTGATTGCAGAATGATGAACAAACACATCTGCTCCGTCTTCCTGCTCAATGAATCCGAACCCTTTGTGGTCATTAAACCACTTAACAGTTCCATTAGTCATGATAACATCCTCCTTTCAAAATATTTTCAAAATCTTAAACTGGAGGATGGCACATAAAAAAATGAACTGTTCCTTCAGAAAAAAACGGCCCCACCAATTGAAAGCGGAGCCCTATTGAATACATACATAATAACACTCTTTGTGCAGAAAGCAAGCTAATTGTTTAATTTTTTTAAAAAAATGAGGAATGCGTATTTAAACATTCAAAAACAAAATGTTAAGCGAAAACAAAAAAAGCTTCTATCAATTCTTGGTTAAGTTAGGCCTGAAGAGCCACGGCCAAGAATGATAAAGGAATCAACTGATAGACGGAACTTCATAGGCAACTATAACTTCGATATGTAACCAATATCAAATTAATT